>Ga0082335_1000155_pt1 | contig 182975 bp, 181 predicted proteins | sample Subgrocontami58m_FD_72375 | JGI IMG/M metagenome (GOLD analysis project Ga0082335, IMG submission 72375) | Subsurface groundwater microbial communities from S. Glens Falls, New York, USA - GMW37 contaminated, 5.8 m (SPADES assembly) (version 2) ... | reverse complement strand
GACGTTTGCGTCGAATTGGCAAAGCGCGGCATTATTAAACCAACGTGGAAAGACAGAGGGCCCAGGATCAGAAAGCCGGACGACGCTGACTTGATCACGCTTTGCCTTCGTTCTCGATAGGCATGGGGGCTCCCGGAGCCAGGAAGTCCTCACGATCGTGATCCAGCCCCGCCCCTGACGCCCGCGCCAAAATGCGCTAGACTTGCCGCTTCGCGCCCTCCGGAACAAATACAGAATGTCGGATTTCTATCGCATCAAGCGTCTGCCCCCTTATGTTTTCGAGCAGGTGAACCGCCTCAAGGCGCGCGCCCGCGCCGGCGGGGCCGACATCATCGACCTCGGCATGGGCAATCCCGACCTGCCCGCCCCCAAGCACGTCATCGACAAGCTCGTCGAGACCGCCGGCAAGCCGCGCACCGATCGCTATTCGGCCAGTAAGGGCATCGCCGGGCTGCGCCGGGCGCAAGCCGGCTATTACGCGCGCCGCTTCGGCGTCACGCTCGATCCCGAGTCGCAGGTCGTCGCGACGCTCGGCTCCAAGGAGGGCTTCGCCAATATGGCGCAGGCGATCACCGCGCCGGGCGACGTGGTGCTGGTGCCAAACCCCTCCTACCCGATCCACGCCTTCGGCTTTCTGATGGCGGGCGGCGTCATCCGCTCCGTGCCCTCGGCGCCGACGCCCGACTATTTCGTGGCGCTGGAGCGCGCGATCATCCACTCGATCCCCAAGCCCATCGCGGTGGTCGTCTGCTATCCGTCCAATCCGACGGCGGAAGTGGCATCGCTCGACTTCTACAAGGATCTCGTCGCCTTCGCGAAGAAGCATGAGATCTTCGTGCTCTCCGACCTCGCCTACGCCGAAGTCTATTTCGACGACCATCCGCCGCCCTCGATGCTGCAGGTTCCGGGCGCGATGGATGTGACGGTCGAATTCACCTCGATGTCGAAGACCTTCTCGATGGCCGGCTGGCGCATCGGCTTCGCCGTCGGCAATGAACGGCTGCTGTCGGCGCTGGCGCGGGTGAAGAGCTATCTCGATTACGGCGCCTTTACGCCCGTACAGGTGGCGGCGGTGGCGGCGCTCAACGGGTCCGACGAGTGCGTGCGGGAGATGCGCGCGATCTACAAGCGGCGGCGCGACGTGATGGTCGAGAGCTTCGCGCAGGCGGGCTGGCCGATCCCGGCGCCGCGCGCCTCGATGTTCGCCTGGGCGCCGGCGCCCGAGCGCTTCCGCAATATCTCGACGCTCGAATTTTCGAAGCTGCTTATTGAGAAGGCCGACGTCGCCGTCGCGCCGGGCGAGGGCTTTGGCGAACATGGCGAGGGGTTCGTGCGCCTCGCGCTTGTCGAGAACGAGCAGCGGATTCGTCAGGCGGCGCGTAATCTGCGGCGCTTCTTCGAGACGGCGGATGCGCAGCTGCACAATGTGGTGCCGCTCGCCGCGCGAGGGTGACGCCGGAGGCTTCTGCTTCGCATGAATCGCAACGCGTGAGAGCGCCAGTGGCCGATCCCGTCGACATCTACAACTGGCTGCGTCTCGATGAACGCACCACCACGTCCGGCCAGCCGACGCAAGCGCAGTTCGATGAGATCGCCGCGCTTGGCGTGCGCGAAATCATCAATCTCGCTCCCGCGACCAGTGAGAAGGCGCTCAAGAACGAAGCGGAGATTCTCACCGCGCTGGGCCTGCGCTACACGCATATTCCGGTCGACTTTCAAAATCCCACGCAAGAGGACTTCGATCGCTTCTGCGAGGCTTTTGAAGGCGCCAGCGAAGCTGCGACGCATGTCCATTGCATCGCGAATTACCGGGTCTCGGCCTTCGTCTATCTCTACCGGATCAGCGCAGGCATGGAAGAGACGCGCGCCCGCGCCGACCTCGACAGAATATGGACGCCCAACCCGGTTTGGGCCGACTTCATCGAGCGGATGCGCCCTCGAAATAGCGCTCGATGATGCGCATATAGACCGCGCAGAGCCCGTCGATATCGGCGACGCGCGCGTTCTCGTCGACCGCGTGAATCGTCTCATTCGTCAGGCCGAACTCCAGCACCGGACAATAATTGACGATGAAGCGCGCGTCGGAGGTGCCGCCGGTCGTCGAGAGTTCGGGCGTCAGGCCCGTCACCTGCCGCACGGCGTCAACCACGAGTTCGGTGAAGGCGCCGGGCTTGGTGACGAAGGACACCGCGTTCGACGGCGGAAAGTCGACCTCGACATTCGCGTTCGGCGCCGCTTCCTTGATCACCTGCAGAATGCGCTCTTTCAGCGAATCATGCGTCCAGACGTCGTTGAAGCGGACATTGAACTGCGCGCGCGCCTCGCCGGGGATAACGTTGACGGCCGGATTGCCGATGTCGATCGTGGAAAATTCGAGATTGGAGCGCTCGAAATGCGTCGTGCCTTTATCGAGTTCGTGCCCGGAGAGCGCAGAGACGATGCGCGCGATGATCGGCGCCGGATTTTCGGCGCGCTGCGGATAGGCGACATGGCCCTGCTTGCCGATGACGCGAATGCGTCCGCTGAGCGAACCGCGCCGGCCGATCTTGATCATGTCGCCGAGCGTCGACGCATTGCTCGGCTCACCGACGATGCAGTGATCGAAGCGCTCGCCGCGCGCCGCCGCCCATTCAAGCAGCTTCACCGTGCCGTTGATCGACACGCCTTCCTCATCGCCGGTGATGAGCAGCGAGAGCGTTCCCCAAGATTTATCATTCGGCGCGCCACGCCGCTCGACATAGGCGAGCGCCGCCGCGACAAACGACGCGATGGCGCCCTTCATGTCCGAGGCGCCGCGCCCGTAGACGCGGCCATCTGAAATTTCCGCGGCGAAGGGATCGAAGCGCCAGCGCGCGGGATCGCCCGGCGGCACGACATCAGTATGCCCAGCGAAGGCGAGATGCGGCGCGCCCGATCCGATCTTGGCGAAGAGATTGTCGATGTCGGGCGTGCCCGGCGCGGAGAAGACGATGCGATGCGTCTCGAAGCCGGCCGCCTTTAGCGCCGTCTCGACGACGTCGAGCGCGCCGGCGTCAGCCGGCGTCACCGACGGACAGCGGATGAGTTCGCGCGTGAGCGCGACAGCGCGGGACTGCGTCATCGTCAATTCGCTTTGTCAGTTCGAGCGGTTCAGGCGGCGGTGAAGCGCATTATCAGCGCGACTCCTCCCGCCAACCCAATTCATAGATGGTCCACAGAGCGGCGGCGACGAAGAGCGCGTCGACGCCCCAGACATACCAGCGCGACATGATCTCGGCGGCGCGCGGCTGCCAGAAATGCACAGCGCCGGCGATGAGCGCCAGGAGCGGCGCAATGCTCGCGAGGCCAAGCGGCGGCGTAAGGCCGCGGTCGCGACAGCGCTTGGCCGAAAGATTGATGAAGCTCACGACGATCAGCATCACGGCGAAGGCGTAAAAGATGACATAGGCGTAGGCGAGGATCGTCATCGGCGCGAAGAACGGCGTCGTCGCCAGATCGTGGACCGAATAAGGCGCAAGCGCGAACCAGATCAGCGTCAGCGGCAAAAGAACCGCGACAAGCGCGCCGGCGCCGCGCCGCCAGGTCGCGCGATCAATGCGGCCCTGTTCAGTCTGGAAGAGAAAACGCAGGCGCTCGGCGTTCATCAATCCCTCAAGAGTTCGTTGATGCCGGTCTTGCTGCGCGTCTGCGCATCGACCGTCTTGACGATCACCGCGCAATAGAGCGATGGGCCGGGCGTCCCGTCCGGCAAGGGCTTGCCCGGCAGGCTGCCGGCGACGACCACCGAATAGGGCGGAACGTAGCCTATGTGGATCTTGCCGGTGGCGCGGTCGACGATCTTGGTCGAGGCCCCGATGAAGACGCCCATCGACAGCACCGAGCCCTTGCCGACGACGACGCCTTCGACGACCTCGGAACGCGCGCCGATGAAACAATCGTCCTCGATGATGGTGGGATTGGCCTGCAACGGCTCCAGCACGCCGCCGACGCCGACGCCGCCAGACAAGTGAACATTCTTGCCGATCTGCGCGCAGGAGCCCACCGTGACCCAGGTGTCGACCATCGTGCCGCTGTCGACATAGGCGCCGAGATTGACGAAGGACGGCATCAGGATCGCGCCGGGCGCGACATAGGCCGAGTGGCGCACGATCGCGCCCGGCACGGAGCGAAAGCCCGCAGCGCGATGCTCGCCCGCGCCCCAGCCGACGAATTTGGAAGGGACCTTGTCCCACCAGGTCGCGCCGCCCGGCCCGCCTGCGATCACCGCCATGTCGTTCAAGCGGAAGGACAGCAGCACGGCCTTTTTCAGCCACTGATTGACCGTCCAGCTTTCCGGGCCTTCCTGGCCTTCGATCTTCTCGGCGACGCGCAGCTTGCCGGCGTCGAGCAGACGCAGCGCGCCATCGACGGCGCGGCGGATGTCGCCCTGCGTCTCGGCCGTGATATTGGCGCGATCCTCGAAAGCGGCGGTGATGAGCGTCTCAAGTCCTGTGTGCGACATGAAATTCCCGAAAATGATGCGGTGAAGGCTGGCGCGGTTGTAAGGCTATGGCGAGGGGAGTTCAACACGGGGCGATGCGCCATGACGACGACCCGGCGCAATGAAGACAAGCATGGCGCGCACTCTCAGCGTCATGCCCGGCCTTGTGCCGGGCATCCACGCGGCGCCGTGAGGCAAGTCCCGCGGCATTGGCGCAACGTCCTGGCGTGGATGGCCGGGACAAGCCCGGCCATGACGCGGAAACCCTCGGCAAACGCCGCTGCCCAAATGTTTGACGCGCCGGCCGCCGCCCCCTATGTTTAAACGAAGTAGATACGTAACGCCGTCATTGCGAGGAGCGCGACGAGGCAATCCAGCGCCGGCTTCTGAAAGGGAAGGCATCGTGCGCGCGACAGTGAAGAAATGGGGAAATTCCGCCGCCTTGCGCATGCCCGCCGCGGTGATGGAGGAAGCGCGGCTTGAAATCGACCAGGCCGTCGACATTCGCGTCGAAGCGGGGCGCGTCGTGATCGAGCCGCTTGCGACGCCAGAATTCACGCTCGATGCGCTGCTCGCGGGCGTCACGCGCCACAATCTGCATGAGGAGGAAGACTTCGGCGCGCCCGTCGGCCGCGAGGCGCTCTAATCGATGAATGACGTGTCGACGACGCGTGTCATTCCCGACAGGCCGCAGGCCTGATCGGGAATCCAGAGCAACCGCAAGCATTCTGAATTTGCCCCTGGATTCCCGATCGCGCTGCGCGCGTCGGGAATGACATGCGCTAAATGGATTATTGAAATGCCTTACGTCCCCGAGCGCGGCGACATCGTCTGGCTCAGTTTCGATCCGCAGGCGGGCCATGAACAAAAGGGCCATCGCCCTGCGTTGGTGCTCAGTCCGAAAGCCTATAATGGTAAAACCGGGTTGATGCTGTGCTGCCCGATGACGACGAAGATCAAGGGCTATCCATTCGAAGTTGCGCTCGCGGACGCAAAGCCCTCAGCCGCGCTCGCCGATCAGGTGAAGAGCCTCGACTGGCGCGCACGTAAGGCGAAGAAGAAAGGCGCTGCGACGAAGGCGGAAGTGGCGCAGGCGCTGGCGAAGGCAAGGGCGTTGTTGCAATAGGCGTCCAGAAGCAAGACAATCACATGATACGCTCCACATTTGTACAGACCATGGCGCGTTACAATCGCTGGCAAAACGCCAGCCTCTACGCCGCCGCCGACAGCCTGTCGGACGAAGAGCGCCGCAAGGACCGCGCCGCTTTCTTCAAATCAATTCATGCGACTTTCAACCATCTTCTCTGGGCGGATCATATGTGGCTGAGCCGCTTTTCCGACGCGCCCAGGCCTTCCACGCCGCTGAGCGAATCGGCTTCCTATCGCGACGATTGGGACAGCTTGAAACATGACCGCCTCGCCTGCGACGAAAGCCTGATCGCCTGGGCGGACGCCGTCACCGACGACTGGCTCGCCGGCGATCTCGTCTGGCGTTCGAGCCTCATGCAATCGGATGTCGTCAGACCGAAATGGCTCGTGGTGAGCCACATTTTTAATCACCAGACCCATCATCGCGGCCAAATTCATGCGATGCTGACGGCCGCCGGCGCCAGGCCGCAAGACACCGATCTGATCTTGATGGAACAGTTCACGACTTAATCCTCGATCAATCCCTCCAAAAATCCCACCAAATCGTCCGTCACGAAATCCACATGCGGCTCGTCGCCCGTCGAAATTTCCCAGGCTTCGCGCTCGGGGCCTTCGTCATGGGCCGGCGTCACCAACACCGTCGTCATGCCGCGCGCATGCGGGACGACGAGATTGCGGTCGATGTCTTCGAAAATCGCCGCGCGCTTGGGCTCGATCTTCAGCTTCTCGAAAAAGCGCATATAGGCGCCCTCGTCCGGCTTGGCGATGAACTCCGCGGCGATGATGTCGAAAATATCCTCAAAAACATGGTCGATGCCGAGCTGCTTCGCGGTTTCGACCGCGTGATGGCGCGAGCCATTGGTGAGAATGAGCTTGCGTCCGGGCAGCGCGGCGATCGCCTCGGCCAGCGAATGATTATGCGCCAGCGACGAGCGGTCGATGTCATGCACAAAGGCCAGATAGGCTTCCGCATCGATCCCATGTTCGGTCATCAGCCCGCGCAGCGTCGTGCCATATTGGCGATAATAATGTTTCTGCAACGCGCGCAGCGAAATGGCGTCGAGGCCGAACAGCCGCATCATGAACAGCGTGATGCGCGCGTCGATTTTGGGCCACAGATCGGCGGTCTGCGGATAGAGCGTATTGTCGAGATCGAACACCCAGGTGTCGATCTCTGCAAAGCGCGATCTAACGGGCAAGAGTTTCGTCATCGCATTGGTCGCCGCATGTCATTCCCGCGAAAGCGGGAATCCAGAGCAAGGCGAGCGATCGTTGTGGTTGCCCTGGATTCCCGATCGCGCTTCGCGCGTCGGGAATGACACTGATTCATCGCGCTAGTATCTCCTCAACCCATGACGGCGTGATCTCGCTCGCGCGGCCATAGCGCATGTCGTCGAATGCCGCGGCGTTGTCCGACCCTTCAAGATTGAGCTCGCAGCAGCGCAGACCACGGGCGCGCGCCTCGCGCACGAAGCCCGCCGCTGGGTAGACGGCGCCTGACGTGCCGATGGCGACGAAGAGATCCGCCGCTCCCAGCGCCGCGTAGATCTCGTCCATAAAGAGCGGCGTCTCGCCGAACCAGACGACATGCGGCCGCTGCGCGCCACCGCATCCGCAGCGCGAATCGGTCGACAGCTCTTTCCGGCGATCGCTCACCGCGCCGCATGAGGCGCAGCGCGCTTTGAGCAATTCGCCGTGCATGTGAATGACGCGCGTCGAACCGGCGCGCTCATGCAGATCGTCGATATTCTGCGTCACGAGCGTGAGCGCCCCGCCGCGCTGGACGAGGCCGGCTTCGAGCCGCGCCAGCGCGCCATGGGCGGCATTGGGCGAAGCGGCGAGCTGATTGCGCCGACGCGCATTGTAAAACGCGTGCACCAGCGCCGGATCGCGGGCGAAGGCCTCGGGCGTTGCGAGCTGCATCGGATCGTAGCGCTTCCACAGCGCCGCGCCGGGCCCGCGAAAGACGCCGAGGCCGCTTTCGGCGGAGACGCCCGCGCCGGTGAGAACGAAAATGTCCATTAGCGGGACCCGCTGTCCTCCACCCGTCATGCCCGCGCTCGTCGCGGGCATCCACGCCGTGACATCAGGCGTCTCGGCGTGGATGGCCGGCACAAGGCCGGCCATGACGCGCCGAAGACGATCCTATCCCTTTCACCGCGTGATCAGCGTGCCGGCGCCGTGATCGGTGAGCAATTCGATCAGCACGGCGTGCGGCAGTTTCCCGTCGAGAATGACGACGCCCTCGACGCCGCGCTCGATCGCGTACATGCAGGTCTCGACCTTGGGAATCATGCCGCCGGTGATCACGCCCTCGGCGATGAGTCCAGGAATATCGCCGACCTTCAGCTCCTGGATGATCTGCTTGTCCTTGTCGAGCACGCCCGGCACGTCGGTGAGGAAGATGAGGCGCTTGGCGTGAAGCGCGCCGGCGATCGCGCCGGCGAAGGTGTCGGCGTTGACATTATAGCTTTCGCCGCGCGGACCTTCGGCGACGGGCGCCAGCACCGGAATGAGTTCGCGCCCCAGCACCTGATCGAGCACGGTCGTGTCAACCTTGTCGGGTTCGCCCACAAAGCCGAGGTCGACGCCGTCGGGGCGTTCGATCTTTTTGGCGGTGACCATGCGTCCGTCCTTGCCGGTCAGCCCAATGGCGCGTCCGCCTTCCGAATTGATGTAGCCGACGATCTGCTTGTTGATGGAGCCGGCGAGCACCATCTCGACAACGTCCATCGTCTCTTCGTCGGTGATGCGCAACCCATCGGCGAAGCGCGACTCGACGCCGAGCCGCTTCAGCATCGCGCCGATCTGCGGCCCGCCGCCGTGCACGACGACGGGATTAACGCCGGACTGTTCGAGCAGCACCATGTCGCGCGAAAAATCGCGCGCCACCTGATCGTCGCCCATGGCGTGGCCGCCGTATTTCACCACGACGATGGCGTCGTCGTAGCGCAGCATATGCGGCAGCGCCTGCATGAGAATGCGGGCTTGCTGGAGCGCGGTGTCGACGGCGTCGGTCATCTGAGAATCCTGACTGAAGGCTGCGTCAAAAACGCCCCCTCCCTGTCCCTCCCCCGCCTCGCAAACCGGGTGTTCCCGGTTTGCGCATCGACCCCGAAGTCGGCAACAGCCGACTTCGAATGGGAGAGGGGACGCTAACGAGCGGCGTGAGCGACCTCTATAAAGCGCCGAATCTACTCCCTCTCCCGCGAAGCGGGGGAGGGTTGGGGTGGGGGTTCTAAATTGACCTACCCCGCCCCGCCCGTCGCTTTCAAGCGTTTCGTTCGGACATGAGCTTCGCGATCGCGGCGCGAAGTCCGGCGATTCCCTCGCCGCTCTGCGCCGAGGTGAAAATCACTTCAGGAAAGGCCGCGGGGCGCTTCTCCAGCGCTTTCGTCGTCGCGGCCAGGACCTCGTCGCGCTCGGCAATCTTCAATTCGTCATGCTTCGTCAGAATGACCTGATAGGAGACGGCCGACTGATCGAGGAGATCGAACATCTCTTCGTCGAGAGGCTTCACGCCGCGGCGCCCGTCGACGAGCACAAAGACGCGGGCGAGGCTGGCCCTCCCCTTCAGATAGTCGCGCATCAGCTGCGACCAGTTCGCCACCTTCTCCTTGCCGACGGCCGCATAGCCATAGCCGGGCATGTCGACAAGGCGCAGCCGCTCCGCGCCCGGCGCGCCGCCCAGCGCAAAGAAATTCAGCTGCTGCGTGCGTCCCGGCGTGTTGGAGACGCGGGCGAGCGTCTTGCGGTTGGTCAAGGCGTTGAGCAGCGAGGACTTGCCGACGTTGGAGCGCCCAGCGAAGGCGATCTCCGGCGGGCCGATGACCGGCAGATCGCTCGCCTTGGCGCTCGCGAAAATGAAGTCGCAGGGGCCGGCAAAGAGCAGCCGGCCCTGCTCCGTGAAATCTGTCTCTACTGCTTCGTGCATGAGATCGGCCGTCGGCAATCGGAAATCGCAGTCGGTTTTTTACTGCCGACTGCCAAGCCAGAATGCCGTCCCTAGGCGCGCTGGAACGTCTTGCGCAGATTGTCCCAGAACTCGAACTTCACGCCGGCGCGCTTCATGATGACGCCCTGCTGCACGATGGACAGGAGATTGTTCCACGTCCAGTAGATCAGCAGGCCGGAGGCGAAGCCGCCCATGGTGAATGTGAAGATCACCGGCATCCAGGCGAACATCGTCTTCTGAATCTCGTCGGCGGGCTCTGGATTCATCTTCATCTGCAGCCACATCGAGCCGCCCATCAGCAACGGCCAGACGCCGAGCGCGAGATAGGGGCCGAAGATCGCGACATGCGTTGGGTCGAAAGGCAGCACCCCGAACAGGTTGAAGACATTGGTCGGGTCCGGCGCCGAGAGGTCCCGGATCCAGCCGAAAAACGGCGCGTGACGCATTTCGATGGTGACGACCAGCACCTTATAGAGCGAGAAGAACACCGGGATCTGCACGATCACCGGCAGACAGCCGCTCGCGGGGTTAACCTTCTCCCGCTTGAAGAGCTCCATCTGCTCCATGTTGAACTTGTGCTTGTCGTCGCCGTATTTTTCTTTCAGCTCTTTGATTCTGGGCTGAATCGCCTTCATTTTGGCGATCGACTGATAGCTTTTGTTGGCGAGCGGCAGGAAGGCGAGCTTGACGATAACCGTCACCGCCAGAATGGCGAGGCCGAAGTTCCCCAGAAGCTTGTAAAGGAAGTCGATCACACGGAACATCGGCCTGGTGATGAAGTAGAACCATCCCCAGTCGATCAGAAGATCGAAGCGTTTCAGGCCAGGATTGGCCTTATAGGCGTCGAGCACGTCGACGACCTTGGCGCCGGCGAAGACATAGGTCGTCGTCTCCGCTGATTTCCCGGGCTCGATGGTCTTCTGGTCGCTGACCGTATCGGCCTGATAGGTTTTCACCGCGCCGCCCATCGAGGCGTAGCGCGCCTCCATGGGCAGATTCTGGTCGGGAGCGACCACGGCGGCCCAATATTTGTCCGTCAATCCAACCCAGCCGCCGACCCCCTTGTAGGTCTTGACCGCGTTGTCCTCTTTCTCGATCTTGTCGTAGGTGACTTCCTGCCCCGCGTCGCCGACGACGCCGACGAAGCCTTCATGCAACGCCGCATAGCCCGCGGATGGCGGGTGGCCGACGCGGCTCACGCGCGCGTAGTTAAAAAGCGTGACGGGGTTGGCCGCCTTGTTTTCGACGCTGTCCTGGACGGTGAAGAGATATTCGTCGTCCACCGAGATGACGCGTTTGAAAACGAGGCCGTGGCCATTGTCCCAGGTGAGCGTCACCGGCGTCGTCGCGGTCAGCCTATCGGAATTCGTGGTCCACAGCGTCTCGGTGGTCGGCAGAACCGGCGCGTTCTCCGTTTCCGCGGTCAGATAGCCGAGCTCCGCATAATAGGGGCTGGGACCGTCCTCGGGCGAGAGCAGCGTGATGATCGGGCTCGAGGGGTCGACGGTTTCGCGATAATTCTTCAACGAGACGTCGTCGATGCGCCCGCCCTTCAGCGCGATCGAGCCGGAGATTGATCTGGTGTCGATGGTGATTCGAGGGCTCAGCGCCAGCGCTTCGGCGAGGCTCTTGGGCGCGGCCTTAACAGGCGGCGCGGCCGCCGTCTTCTGCTCGGGCGCCCCGAGCTGAGGAACCTTGGCAAGCTGCTCCTGCTGCGTCTGCGCCCGGCGCTGCTTGTCTATCTCTGGGAAGGCGTAAAAATAGTCCCACAGGCCGATGAAGACCAGCGACAACGCCGCGGCGAGGATCATGTTCTTGATGTTTTCACTCATGGCCGCGTAAGCCTGTCTTCCTGTTTGCGTCTCGAAGCCGCCCCGCCGCGATCATTCAATCTGGCGAGTCCTTCAGTCATTTGCGCGAGCAGTTCGGCGAATGGCGCCGCGAGGGCCATGCGCCGCGCGACGAAGACGTAATCGCGACCGGGCTTCGCGCCAAGGGCGCCGCCGAGCCGCATGGCTTCGCGGAGCCTGCGGCGAATCCGGTTGCGCCCAACCGCGCCGGCGACCTTCCGTGTGACGGTCAGGCCGAAACGGGCGGGCGCATGCGAGTCCGTGTGCTCCCGGGGCGCCATCTGCACCGTAAAGGCGGGCATGGCGACGCGCGCGCCGCGCGACACGCGCACGAAATCCGCGCGCCGGCGCAGAGTCTCCGGGCGTGGGGACTTCTCATCTTCGGCGGGGACTTGCGCCTTCATGCAGTCATCCGCCTCGTCCGTTCAGAGCCGTATTAGGCCGAGAGACGCTTGCGTCCGCGGGCGCGCCGCGCGGCGATAACGTTGCGGCCGCCGACCGTGGCCATGCGCGCGCGAAAGCCGTGACGGCGCTTGCGCACGATCTTACTGGGCTGAAATGTCCTTTTCACCGTTCTTCTCCGCTGGCGAAAGGGACTTACGCCCGCTCTCGCGCTCGTCTTGCTGTCGCCGTCGACGGCCTGGCCGCAAACGGCTTAAAAACCCTTCGGCGTCCGCGACGACGCGCAGCCGTCACAAAACATTCGCCGCCCCTTTTGGAGCGGCGCCGATCGCAGGCATATAGGAGAAAGCGCGCATTCAAGTCAATGTTTGTCGCGGGGCGTTTTGCGCCTGCGCCCGTCCAAAACAGGCCAAATGCGGCAGCTCCAACGACCAGGGAGTCGGAACTCAGAGCGCCTCGAGAAAGGCGACGAGCGTCGCTTTTTCTTGCGCGGTCAGACCCAGAGGGCGGATTTTCGGGTCGAGCGATGGATTGGCTCCCCCGCCGCGATCGTAAAACTCGATGACCTCGGCGAGCGTCCTCAAGCTTCCGTCGTGCATGTAGGGCGAACTCTCGCTGACGCCGCGCAGCATCGGCGTCGTATAGGCCCAGCGGTCGGCGGGCGCATTGGTGATCTCGAAACGGCCGACGTCGCTGGGCGCGCCGGACTGAGCGAGCCCGACCGCCACGAGGTCGACATTTTCAAAAACGCCGGGCGCGAGCTGCACCTTCCTTTTGCCGCCCGTCGCCTCGGACCGGAATCCGACCCCAGTATTGTGCCAGGACTGATCGGTAAAGAGCGCCGTCTCAGCTCCGATCAGATGGCAGGCGGCGCAGCCCGCCTTGCCGATGAAAAGCTCATAGCCCTTCCACTCTTGAGCCGTCAGCGCCGCGCGTTCCCCGCCATAAACGGCGCGATCGAAACGCCCGCCGCCGCGCAGCAGCGAAGCTTCATAGGCGGCGATGGCGCGCCCGAGCGTCATCATGGTCGCGCCCTCTCCCGGAAAGGCCGCCTCGAACAACGGCCCATAGTCGGCGTCGGCGCGAAGCCGGGCGATGAGCGGACCGATCCCGGAATTGCCCATCTCGTCGGCCGCGAGCAACGGTCCCCAGACCTGCGCGGCGAGATCCGTCTCGCGCCCGTCGTGAAACAGGAAATTCTTGAACACGACATTATAGAGCGAGGGCGCATTGCGTCGCAGCGACCGCCCCTCCATGCCGATCGAGAGCGCGCTTTGGTTTGAGGCGAAGCCCTGCGCGGGAATGTGGCACATGGCGCAGGACAGCGTGCCGTTCGCGGAAAGGCTGCGGTCGAAGAACAGTTTCTCGCCGAGCCTGCGCATGGCCGGCGTTCCCGCGACCGTTGCGGGAACGGGCGGCAGCCCCAACCGTGGCGGCTCCTGCGCGCCCGCCGGCGCAGCGAAAAACGTCAGGGCAAGAAAGAGGGCAAGAAAAACGGCAAGAAAAGCCGGCGCGGCGCGGCGCATCTCAGCGCTCCTTCAGCCGGTTGTCCGCCTCCGGAAACTCCATGGCGAGCGTGCGCGCGTCATTGAGCAGATTTTCGGGCGTGAGGAAGGCGGCGCTGTAGATCTCGCGCACCCAGCCGTCGGGATCGACGAGAAAGACTTTGAGCATGTGATTGATCGCGCCCGAACGCCGCCCAGCCTGGTCGGTCTCGAAAGCAATGTCCTGACCCATTTGCGTGACCAGCGGCGAGAGATCGTTCAGCGAACGGCTGGTGAGAAACGCCCAGGGCGCGCCGCCGGCTTCGTTCTCGCTGCTTTGCAGCAGGCGCATGACGGCGGGCGTATCATGTTCGGGATCGAGGCTCGCGAAGACGAGCCGCAATCTCGATTTGAGCAGCGGATCGTCGTTGGCGTCGCGCGCCGCGGTCTCGAAGGTCGACCATGCGAGGGGGCAACCTGCCGGATCGACGCAATGCGCATAGAAAAAGGCGAGAGCCGTCACCGCGCCGCGCGTGTAGGCGGAGAGCTGCGCCGCCCTGCCCTCGGCGTCGAGCAGTTGCGCATCGGGCATGCGCTGAATGCGCTGAAGAACATAGGCGCCCGGCGGCGGGAGATGCGCGGCGTCGGCCTTCGCAGGCTGCGGGCGCCTCTCAGCCGCGCGCAAAGGCGCGGTCAAGAGCGCCGCCAAAAGCAGCGCGAGACCGACGAACGCGGCGAAAGGCGCGCGTGCGCCCTCCGTCTGTCGCGCTTTGCCCGTCACGGCAGCTCGGCCTTCTGGGTGCGCGCGGTGAATTTCATATGATGGGCGCGGCCGAGTCCCTCCTTATGGAAGTCGACGACGAAATCTTCCCTAAGCTCCTTCCCGTCCCATGAGTAGCCCTTGAGGAACTGCTCATTGTCGGCGCCCTTCTTGTCCCAGTTGGCCAAGAGCGACGTTGTGAAATACACGCGCTTCCCGTCCCAGCTTTGCGAGACCATGTTCACCTGCGCGCCGATCTTTTTCGCATAGACCTGTTTGGGCGCTTCGGGATTGGAAAGATCAAAGAGCCGCGCCGTTCCGTCCATGAATGTGTTGACCCAGAGCGATGATGCGTCGGACGAAATCGAGATGTCGACGGGCAAGGGAATCTTGGCTGGCTCGCCGACGTCGGCGACGGCTTTCGCCTGCCACTCGTTCTTGTCGTCCTCTTTGATCAGGTAAAGTTTCGAGGTGAGCGCGCCGGCGGTGATCGCCCAATTGGCGCCCGGCTTCAGCGCCCAGCGAATTTCGAGCGGCGCGCCGGGAACGGAAAACACCCTTAGCGGCTTCATCGCCTTCAAGTCCCACATCACCATCGTGTTCCCGAAATTCTTCATCGCGGAATCGTCCTGGATGAGCTGGGAAAGATCCATCATGTAGTTGGTCCAGCCGGTGAAGCTCGACGTCAGCATGCGGTTCTGGGCGGGATTGATGGCGATGTCATAGCCATAGCCGTCGCCGCCGTCAGTAAGCGGCATCGGCGTCGTCGTGACGAGTTCGCCGGCGTTGTTGTAAGTGATCAGCCCGGTGACGCCGCCGTGATCCTTCTTGTTCGAAAGCGCCTGCACCAGCATGCGGCCGGGCAGCGCGTAGAACGTATGCGGCCCGACATAGCCCGTGCTCTCGGCGAGATTGTCGATGGTCTTGACGAGCTTCGGAGTCGAGGGATCGGAGCCGACGTCGAAGATGAAAATCTTGCTGTCGTCGAGACGGCCGGCCCACAGATATTTGCGATCGTCGGTGAATCCCATGTGATGCGCTTCGCCGCGCCCGCCGACGGCGATCGTGTGAATCACCTTGCCGTAGGTCGCGGAGCCGGGAATGACGTCGATCGTCACGAGCTTGTCGGCCCCATCGCCGACGCCCTTCTCGCCGAGCGTCCAGACGTGGAGATATTGCTCCTGTCCCTTGATCAGCCCGCTCATGAAAGGCGAGTTGCAGGTTTCATCCGCGACGGCCGGCGAAAGCGCAAAGGCGGATACAAGCGCACACACTGCTGCGCGCAAAGGCAAGCTCTTCATTCAACCACTCTCCCTTATTGGTCGGCCGTCGCAGGATCTATGATCGCCCTGACTTCGCTGATCCGGTTGGCCGGAAAGCCTCCTTGCTCCGCATGTTCTTTGATCGCCGCCGCATTCTCGGCGATGTAGACGCAGTAGACCTTGTCGTCGGTGACGTAGCTTTCGATCCATTGCGTCTGCGGACCGAGCGCGCGCAGGACGGCGCAGGAGCGCTGCGAGATCGCCTGGAGATCGGCCTGCGTCATCTTCCCGGCGCCGGGGATCTCCCGTTCGATGATGAATTTCGGCATCGTCTTTCCCCTACTTAGAGCCCAAACTGATATGACCGGTCGTCTCACTCGGGCGCAAATCGATCACGCCTTGAAGTAGCCGTTGAGCAGCATGTCGCAGAACTGCGTGAGCGGACGCACCGAGCGCTCGATCTTCATGCGCAGCAATGCTCCCTGCCAGACATTGACGAGAAAGTCGGCCATCTCTTTGGCCTCCATGTCCGTGCGGAAACTGCCCTCGCGCTGGGCGCGGGCGATTCCCTCGCGCAGCTTGTCGCGATAGCGGTGCACGGCCTCGCGCAGCGACGTCTGGCAGAGATCGCTCGTGTCGCCGATCTCGCCGATGAGATTGCCGAGCAGGCATCCGCCCCGGAAATCCAGGCGTTCCGTCTCTTCGATCAGCTCATCGAAGTAGGCGCGCAGCGCCGCCGCGGCCCCGAGATCCTTGCGCTGAAGCTGTGCGTCGAGCCGTTTGATGAACGGATCGATGTAATGTTTGACGACCTCGGCGCTGAAGGCCTCCTTGCTTTCGAAATAATTATAGAAGGAGCCTTTCGGCACGCCGACGCTCTTGACCAGCTCCTGCAGCCCGGTGCCGTGATAGCCCTGCTCCATCAGGAGGGCGACTCCCCGGTCCAGAAGCTTCTCTCTCAGCTCTTTAACGTCGCGTCGGCTCATGACGAGATAATACGACCAGTCGTCTCAATTTGGCAAGAGCGCGGGACGGCCGCAGGCGCGTGAATATGAAGGGATCAGAAGCGCGAAGCGTTTTGCGAGGCCATGCGCGTCATCGGCTGCGCTCATCGCAAGCCTATCGTCGCGCTGCCTCATTGGCGCCGTGTATTGGGCCTCGCGATGGCGCTAATGAGGCCGTGAGTGCGCGCGCCCGAACGCGCATAGGGCTCCTGGCAATTCCTTCCGCGCTCGGCATTTTGTCTTTGCCCCCCGGACTCGCCGCGGCGTATAGATTGGAAATGACGCGTGATTCGCGTCGCTGTCCGTGTCCTTCCAGACGTAGCGTGACGCGTCCGCCTTGCTTACCGCCCAAGATTAAGATTTAGGGCCGCGTTTGAGGCGTAAGTGAAGGTTTATTAACCAATTCCGCTTACCTTCGCTGGAAGGTCGGTCAGGTCGCTGGGGCGAGGACACTCGCCGGCCGCCGGCGCGCGTCCTTGGCGCGGTCGGTCGCGGACGATGGAGCTCGGTGGGGAACCAACATGCGCGTTTTATTGATCGAAGACGACAGCGCGACGGCTCAAAGTATTGAGCTCATGCTCAAATCCGAGAATTTCAACGTCTATACGACCGATCTGGGCGAAGAAGGCATCGACCTCGGCAAGCTCTACGACTACGACATTATTCTTCTCGACCTCAACCTGCCCGACATGTCCGGCTACGAGGTGCTGCGCACGCTGCGCGTCGCCAAGGTGAAGACCCCGATCCTCATTCTCTCCGGACTCGCCGGCATCGAAGACAAGGTGAAGGGCCTAGGCTTCGGCGCCGATGACTATCTGACGAAGCCCTTTCATAAGGACGAACTCGTCGCCCGCATTCACGCCATCGTCCGCCGCTCGAAGGGCCACGCTCAATCGATCATCATCACCGGCGACCTCATCGTCAATCTCGACCAGAAGACGGTGGAAGTCAGCGGCGCCCGCGTGCATCTGACCGGCAAGGAATATCAGATGCTGGAGTTGCTCTCGCTGCGCAAAGGCACGACGCTGACGAAGGAGATGTTCCTCAATCATCTTTATGGCGGGATGGACGAGCCCGAATTGAAGATCATCGACGTGTTCATTTGCAAATTGCGCAAGAAGCTGGCCAACGCCAGCGAAGGCCGCAACTACATCGAGACCGTCTGGGGCCGCGGCTATGTGCTGCGAGAGCCAAGCGAAGCGGAAGAACGCATCACCGCCTGATACGGCGCCATCGCCAACGTTGAAGCAAAAGCGCGATCACGAGCGCCAGGCAAAACGCCGCGTCGAGGATGCGGCGTTTTCTTTTTGCTGACTGAAGCATCTCGCGGAACAGGCGTGTGCGCGATCGGTTTTACGGTGCGGGGGGCGAACGTCGAGGAGACGACGATGAGGAAACCCCTTCTGGCCGGCGCCATGGCGCTTGCGCTTCTGGCGCCCAGTTACGCGCTTGCCGCGTCTTGGACGAAATCGGGCTCAACTGCCACTATGACCCGATCAAACAGGGCCGACGCCACGACCCAGAACTTCCTGGACAAGGCCTGGAACATCAACAATTTTGAAATCCAGGCCGGACGCGAAGCTCAGAACAAGGCAAACACTCAGGAGTTTCTCGACTATGCCCGCAGGATCGTGAGAGATCATACGAACATGGACAACGAGTTGAAGCCGATCGTGCAACGAGACCGGCTTAACGCTCCGAACGCGCTCGATAAGGAACACCAGAATCTTCTGCAGCAATTGTCCTCGATGACTGGCGCGCGCTTTGAAGAGCGCTTCCGGACCCAGCAAATCGACGGACACGAGAAGGCGGTGAAGCTTTTCGAGAGCTACGCCAAGAACGGCCAGAACCCTGAGCTAAAGAGGTGGGCGCAGAGCGCCGTTCCGACGCTGGAGAACCATCTGCGCGACGCCAAGGCGCTTCCGCGCGGCGCGCAAGGCACGCACGCAGAACGATAGCCTCGCTGCGCAAAGAACCGGTTCGGCCGGAGCTCCCAGGATCCGCGCGGTGGCGCGGGTCCTCGGCTTTAATCGCCTCGCGCCAAACCAGTCTCCGTGAATTCGCACGCCGCCACGCGACAGAGCGCCAGCGCGATCGCTGACCAGCGGCCGCCTCGGGCGCGATGTCGGTGAGCGTGGCCGAATTGCGCTGCTTCAGCGCGACGCCCATGATGAAGTTTGCGCACGCGATGCCTCGTTCGACCGAGGTTGACCTCCGCCGTTCCGATGTGGTCCCTTTCGGGATGACCAAATACATCGCATTGTTACGCGCAGTGAACGTCGGAGGAACCGGCAAGCTCTCAATGACTGATTTGAAGGCGATGTGTCTCGAAGCCGGATTCGCTAAAGTCCAAACATATATTGCGAGCGGCAACGTCGTCTTTGACGCCAATGACGCTCCTGCAAAAGTGAAATCGGCGCTTGAGGCGCGGCTGCTCGCCTATGCCGGAAAGCCCGTGGGAGTTCTGCTCCGCACCGCCGCTGAGATGAAAGCGGTTTTGGAAGGGAACCCCTTCCAAAATCATCCGCCGAATTTCACCATCGCCATTTTTCTCGACGGAAAGCCGCCGTCAGATGCGTTGGATCGCGCCATCGGCAGAGCAGACGAGGAAATGCGTTTGGGCGCGCGGGAAATTTATGTCCGCTACGGCTCTGGCATGGGCCGTTCAAAATTGAAAATTCCTGCGGCAAGGGACGGCACTGCACGAAATATGAATACGGTCGCGAGACTCGTCAGCATGGCTCGCGAAATTTGAGAACTTCTCAGGCGACGGCGCTCTCTGTTGACGCATCCATCCCCGCCGCCGCTTGGACAGGGATCGCCTCGATCGTCACGAGTTCCGGCTCGCTCGAAACCACGACCTGCATCCCGCAGGAATTGGCCACGAGGCCGGCGTAATAGGCCTGGATGGCGCGTGCGTCGATCGCGCCCTCTTCCGATTCGCCTTCGAGCAGGCGGGGAACGTTCGACGCGACGCGCGCATTGACGCCCTTCGCTTCGATCCTGAAAGTCACCCGATCGTCTTCGCCCGTTGAGCTCACGGCGATCACGCCGCCACGCGGAATCGCCGCGTCGGCCAAGACGCAGAGATTCAGCAGCAGCTTGACCTTGTTCTTGGACATCAGCACGCGCGGAACGCTCCAAAAGAGCTGCGTGCGCTCGTCCGCGATCAGCTGGCGCGTCACCAGTTCCGCGTCGCCGGTGTCGATCGACGCGCCTTTCGAACCCGCGGCGCCGAAGGCAAGCCGGCAAAACTGCAGCCGCGCCGAAGCCTCATTGGCGCTCGATTTGATCAGCGCCAGCGCATGGCCGCGCATCTCGGCATCCTTCTCCTCCTCGAGCACTTCAAGACCATTGACGATGGCGCCCACCGGCGAAATCACGTCGTGGCAGACCCGCGAGGACAGGAGCGCGGCAAGATCGAGAGGGTCGAGCGAGAATTTGGTCATGATGCCATCCAAAGCGGGTGAAGGCGGCGACGTCTGAAGGAAGCTTGGTCCGATCTTCCTGTATGATGCGCGGCGGACTGACGCGGCGCGCGAATCACTGCGTTCAGGCTAAAACGAACCTAGCTGGCGCCACGCGGATTGCAAATGACACGCGCCTTTAATCGTAAACAAACGTTGAGGGAATCGAACGATGGCGGCGGAGAAAACTTTTCAGTCGGCGGGCGCGTCTGGCGACATCGAAAACCTCGCCCGCCTGTTCGCGAACATCGCAGTTGCGGCGGGCGCCCTGGCGATGGAGACGCTGGCCAATCCGAATATCGAGTCGCGCCTCAAGGGCGACACGTCGCCGGTGACAGAGGCGGATGAGCGGATCGAAGCCTATCTGCTCCGCGAGTTGGAAGCGGCGCTGCCCGGGGTGCCCTTTTTGGCCGAGGAGAGCGTCTCGCGCGGCGAGACGCTTCGCGCCGGCGACGCCTTTTTGTTGATCGATCCGATTGACGGCACGCGCGAGTTTCTCGCCCGCAGCACCGAGTTCACCATCAATGTGGCGCTCGCGGAGAAGAACGCGCCGCGCGTCGGCGCGGTTTACGCGCCGGCGCAAGGTCGCGTCTGGTTCGCCGGCGCGCACGGCTATGAGGCGCGGGCGGTCCCTGGCGGATCGCTGCCGCCATCGCAGGACTGGCGTCCGCTGCGCGCGCGGCCGCGTCCGGCCGAAGGGCTGGTCGCGTTGATTTCGAAGTCTCACCTCGATGAAGCGACGAAGGCGTTTCTCTCGCGACAGCGCATCGCGCGCAGCGCGCCCGTCGGCTCCTCGATTAAATTCTGCCTGCTGGCCAACGGCGAGGCGGACGTCTATCCGCGATTCGGACCGACGATGGAATGGGACACCGCCGCGGGCGACGCCGTGCTGCGCGCGGCCGGCGGCGTCACGCTCGATCCGGACGGCGCGCCGCTGCGCTACGGCAAGAAGGCCGACGACTATCGCAATGGTCCGTTCATCGCCTGGGCCGACGCGGCCGCACTCGAAGCCGCCGCAACGCTTCCTTAACCAGGGCGCGCGACTTTGGCGGGCGCAAACCCGCCTGTCGCCTTTGCGACGCAACTGCGCCGCGGGTCGGCCATCGTTGACGCCGACGCATGGCGCTTGAACACGTTCGTCCTGGAGTTCGTCGTCATGAGCAAACCTTCGTTCAACGCCGCCTCGCGCCGCGACCTGTTTCGCCTCGCCGCCGCCTCGGCCTGCGCGTGGGCGGCTCCTGGTTCTTTCGCCCGCGCCGCGCAGCGGCCTGAAACCTATTCCAGCGATGAGATCGTCGAGAACGGCCACCGCTTTTTCGGCTCCATTTCCCGCGGCCTCGCCGAAGGCGTCGAGCGGGCGTCGCAGCAGTGGGGCCGTCCAAACGCCTACATCCTTGGCCAGGAGGCGAGCGGCGCATTCGTCGGCGGGCTCCGCTATGGCGAGGGCACGATGTATACGCGCAACGCCGGTCAGCAGCGGGTGTTTTGGCAAGGCCCCTCGATCGGCATCGACGCCGGGGCCGACGGCGACCGGACGATGATGCTCGTCTATAATCTGCCGTCCGTCGATTCCATCTATCGGCGGTTCTCCGGCGCCGCCGGATCAGCCTATCTCGTCGGCGGCCTCGGATTCACCGCGCTCAACAATGACGAGGTCGTCGTCATGCCGGTGCGCTCGGGACTTGGCGCACGGCTGGGCCTTAATCTCGGCTATCTGAAATTCACGCCGGAATCGACCTGGAACCCGTTCTGATCTCATCGGACGCGCCGACGTAACGCGCAAGGGCGTCGTTCAGAAGGGCCCTGTTCAAAAGACCGGCTGGCGGCTCGCGCCCGCGCGCGGCGGAGACGGATCGAGCGGCTCCCGGGCGACGAAGCCGCAAATGCCGCAGGCCTCGTCGCCGCGCTGCCGGCGCCAGCGGCAATCATGACGAATGCTGCAGTCGTAGGCCGGGCTCGGCTTCACCGGCGCGCCCGCCTTGGCGAGCAGCTGCGCGATGCGGCCGAGCAAGGCGCATCCGCCGCCGCTCCAATGCGCGCAGTCGTTTTCAACGCACGTCGGCGCGAATCGGATGCGCGCGGCCGGCGCGGCCTGCGTTTGCGCGGCGGCGAGAAAGCTTTCATCCGCCGCAAGCGTGGTGGCGAAGACTCTCTCATTGGCGTCTTGCGGGCTCCTTTCGGCCGGGTCGCCGACAAGAAGCGCGGGAGCGCCGGGACAGCGCATGGCGCTCATCGGCGAGCCCGCCGCAATCGCGGCGCGCCGCGCGCGCGGCCACCGCAAAAAACGCCAGCGGATAAGTTCATTTGGCTTCTCCTGCTTGCCGCGAGCAACGCCCGCGGCGGTTGCTTCCGCCGTTCTGCGGCCCGCTGCGGGGAAAGTCGTCATCCAAATGGACGACGCCGCGAGCCGCGGTCGTCGTCGGCGACGCCGAGCCGACGAACCGTAGCCCGTGCTTTGCGTTCTGCGTCATTACGTGGCAGAATCCGCAGCGCCGTCCGCCTTGAGACGGATCAAGGATTGCTGCGTCTTGATCGAACAAGCGATGTATTTCGCGCTCGGCTTCCTCGTCGCCGGGCTTTTCGCCTTGATGTTCCTCCCCGCTTTCTGGCGGCGCGCGCTTCGTCTTTCGATGCGACGGCTGCAGATGCTTGCGCCGATGTCGATGGAGGAAGTCGTCGCCGAGCGCGATCTGCTGCGCGCGGAATTCGCCGTGCGCGAGCGGCGGCTCGAACAAGCGATGGAGGCGACGCAAACCGCGCGGGCGCACGATCTCGCGACGATCGGCCGCCATGTCGCGCGGATCGCCGAACTCGAAACGCAGCTCAATGGCGCCGAAGCCGACAATCGCGACATGAACCTGCGGGTCAATGAGGCGGAGAAAGTTTTGGGCGAGCGCACCGAGCTTCTGAACGCCACAGAGCGAGCGCTGCATGAAATGACCGACCGCGCCGAAGGCCGCGTCGCGCAACTGCGCCTGATTCGGTCGGAGACGGCGGCGCAAGACGAAGGCGCCGGGGCGCAGCTGGACGGTTTCGTCGCCGCCTATGAGTCGCGCGTCGCGGCGCTGCATCAGCACAACAGCGAGATGCAGCGCGAGCTGCAGGTCTTGCGCGACGAGCATGCGCGCGCCGCGCAGTCGGGGGCCCGGGCGACGGAGCTTGAAGATCTGTTGACCCGCATTTCGGGCGAACTTGCCGCGACCCGCGTGCTGGGAGAAACGCTCGCCGCCGAGCTCGACGCGGCGCGGGCGCAGCTCAAAGCCGCCGAAGAACGCTTAAAGAGCGACGGCGACCACTTGGAAGGGGCGCTGCGCGTCGCGCGCGCCGAAGCGAACGACGCCGCCGGAAAGCTCGAATCGGCGCGCGCCGACAACGCCATGCTGCAAGGCGCCGTCGAGGCGCTGCGCGCGGAGCGGGCCAATCTGCGTCGCGCCGCCAACGGGTCCAAGGGTTTGTCCGTCGTTCCCGTCGCGGCGAGCGACGCCGAAATCGCCGCTTTGCGCGAAGCCATCATCGATTTCGGCGACCGCGTCGTCGCGCAGGAGCTTGAGGCGTCGGCAAAGCGCGCCTAAAGCGCGCCTTCCCCTTCCCGAAGCCCTCGCCTCTTCGAACATGAAATCGTAATTTCGTCGGCGGCGCTGTTGACCCGCGTCGCGCGCTTTGGAACAAGTTGCGCGTTCGTCACGCTTACGCGAGGCCGCCTGTGTTCTTTGTCGCCCTTTGCCTGGATAAGCCCGATCATGTCGAGCTGCGCATGTCGACCCGCGCCGCGCATCTCGCCTTCCTCGACACGCACGCCGCGCGCGTGAAGCTCGGCGGCCCCTTTCTCGACGGCGAGACCCCCGTCGGCTCCATGCTCATTCTCGACTGCGAGAACGAGGCGGCGGCGCGCGCGCTGCTCAGCGAAGACCCCTACGCCGCCGCCGGCCTCTTCGCCTCGGTGGAGCTGAAACCCTGGAAACGCGTCGTGGGAGCGCAGCTCTAGTGGCGCATTGGCTACTAAAAAGCGAGCCGTCGAGCTGGTCCTGGGATCAGCAGGTGAAGGCCGGCGCCAAGGGCACCTTCTGGAACGGCGTGCGCAACCATTCGGCGAAACTCAATCTGATGGCGATGAAGAAGGGCGACAAAGGCTTCTTCTATCATTCGAACGAGGACAAGGCGGTCGTCGGAATCGTCGAGATCATCAAGACCTATTATCCCGACCACACCGACGAGAGCGGCAAATTCGGCATGGTCGATGTGAAGGCGGTGAAGGCGCTGAAAAAGCCGGTGACGCTGGCCGAGATCAAAGCCGAGCCGCGCCTCAAAGACATGGTCCTCGTCAACAATTCGCGCCTCTCGGTGCAGCCGGTGAGCGACGAAGAATGGCGAGTCGTGCTGGAGATGGCGGGCGAGAAGGGGTAATCACCCGCCGTTCTGCGCCGCCTTGTCATGGGCGAGCGTCGGCGCGTCCGACATGCCGTGGTTGATCTTGTCGAGGATCTTCGGCAGTTCGTCGGGCTCCGGATTGAGGTCGCGCGCATGGTTCCACTGGAAATGCGCTTCGAGCTTGCGGCCGACGCGCCAATAGGCGTCGCCAAGATGGTCGTTGATCACCGGGTCTGACGGCTTCAGGTCGATCGCCTTCTCCAATTCGCGCACGGCGTCGTCGTAACGCCCCAGGCGGTAATAGGCCCAGCCGAGACTGTCGACGACATAGCCGTCGCGCTGCCGCAGATCGACGGCGCGGCGCAGCATCTTAAAGGCTTCGTCGAGATTGGAGCCCTTGTCGACCCACGAATAGCCCAGATAGTTCAACACCAGCGGCTGGTCGGGGTTGAGATCCAGCGCCTTCTTGAGATCGGCTTCCGCGGCCGGCCAATCCTTGCGCCGCTCATTGGCGATGCCGCGATAATAGTAGAGCAGCCACAGACCCTTATCTGCCTTGGACCGCAAATCGAGCACGCGCGTATAGGTCACGGCGGCGTCGGCGAAAGCCTTGCGCGAGCGCTGAAGATTGCCGAGCGCCGTCAAAGCCTCCTGATTCTTGGGGTTGGCGGCGACGATCGCGGACAGATTTTCGCTCGCCTCTTTGGTTTTGCCGAGCGTCTCCAGCAGAAGCGCCGCCTGCACGTCGGCGTTGACGCGCAACGGACTGTCCTTCGGCACGCTTTGATAAAGATCTATGGCGGCCTCTTCCTGCTTCATGCGCTCATAGACGTCGCCAAGCGTGACGATGGCGAGAGCGTTCTCCGGCGCAAGATGCAGCGCGAGGCGCAGATAGATCAGCGAGGCGAGTTCGTCGCCCTGGCGGCCGCCGACGGCGCCCAGCCCGTACAGCACTTCACCCGCGCCCTCGTCGGCGGTGCGCACGAAGGGCGGCAGCGGCTTGCCCTCCTCGAGCGCGGCGAGGCCGGCGACGACGATCGGGTGATTGGGCGCGACCTCGTCGAAGGCGAGATAGAGCTGCTTCGCCTCGTCGCGCCGCCCGCGCGTCGCGAGGAAGCGCGCATAGGCGTCGACCAGCCGCAGCGTGTTCTTCTCGGCGTTGTAAGCGGACTTGAAGCGTTTTTCAGCCTCCGCCTTGTCGCCGCCGAGATCGGCGATCAGGCCCGCATGATAGTCGCGAAACACCACGAAGGCGTCGTCGGTGAGCGTATCGAGCGTTGCGAGGGCGTGACGCGTGTCCTTGGCGCCGGCGTAACTCCATGCGGAGAGCAGCGTCGAGGTGATGTCGCGGCGACGGTCGCCGCCGCCTTTTGCGAGTTCGGCGCGCGCGGCGGCGTATTTGCGATTCTTGATCTGATCGACGCCGCGGGCGAGATGCGCGAGCCCGTTCGTGCGGTCATGCGCGATCACGCGGCCGGTCAGCGAGAGGGCCTCCGACATATTGCCGTTGGCGAGCGCCGCGACGAAGGCGCGGTCGGCAAGATCAGAGTTTTTGGGATCGTCGCGCAACGCCTCGCGGAAGAAGGTCGAGGCGGCGAGCGTGTCGCGCTGCGCGCCGGCGACGATCGCGGCGAGATAATTGCCCGACAGGCTCGAGCCGACCTCGAAGGGCCGCGCCACGACGATATTTTCCCGCGCCGCGAGGCTGCTGTCGCAGGAGAGCCCGAAGGCGCCGGATCCGGCAAGCAAGATGCACGACAGGCGCGCCAGAGCGCGTCTCGCGCGGCTGGCCGGAGACGCAAACAGAAGAGCTGAATTGGGCACTGGCGCTTCCCTAAAAGGCGACGATCGCGCGCAAAGGCCGCCCCACGCGGAACAGCGGCCTAAAAGTCCAAGGTCGCGCCTAAAGATGGCCCTTTTGGGCCGATGACGCAAGGCGGAAGAAATCGCGCCAGGGCTTCTCCCACTTGCGGGAGAAGCCCAAAGGAAAGCTCACGCCTGTCTGATCGCGGCGACGATCTTTTGCGCTGCATCGTCGAGATCGTCGGCGGGAATGACGTTCAGGCCCGACTCATTGATGATCTTCTTGCCGAGATCGACATTGGTGCCCTCGAGCCGCACGACGAGCGGCACTTTGAGGCCCACTTCCTTCACGGCCGCGATCACGCCTTCGGCGATGGTGTCGCAGCGCATGATCCCGCCGAAGATATTGACGAGAATGCCCTTCACGTTCGGATCGGCGGTGATGATCTTGAACGCGGCCGTCACCTTCTCGGTCGTGGCGCCGCCGCCGACGTCGAGAAAGTTCGCCGGAAACTCGCCGTAGAGCTTGATGATGTCCATCGTCGCCATGGCGAGGCCGGCGCCATTGACCATGCAGCCGATATTGCCGGGCAGCGAGATATAGGCGAGGTCGTATTTCGACGCCTCGATTTCCTTCTCGTCCTCTTCGCTCTTGTCGCGCAGCTCGACCATGTCGGGGTGGCGATAGAGCGCGTTGTTCTCGAAGCTGACCTTGGCGTCGAGGCAGCGCAGTTTGCCGTCCTTGGTCACGATCAGCGGATTGATTTCGAGAAGCTCCATGTCCTTGGCCACAAACGCGGCGTAGAGCTTCTCCGTCAGTGCGCCCGCCTGTTTGGCGAGATCGCCGGTGAGGCCGAGCGCCGCGGCGACCTGGCGGCCGTGATGCGGCATCAGCCCGGTCGCCGGATCGACCGAGAAGGTCACGATCTTCTCGGGCGTGTCATGCGCCACCTTCTCGATGTCCATGCCGCCTTCGGTCGAGACCACATAGGCGATGCGCGACGTCGCGCGGTCGATCAGCATCGAGAGGTAGAATTCCTTATCGATGTCGGCGCCGTCTTCGATGTAGAGGCGGTTGACCTGCTTGCCGGCCTCGCCGGTCTGCTGCGTCACCAGCGTCGCGCCCAGCATCTGCTTGGCGAAGGCCTCGGCCTCGTCGATCGATTTGGCGATGCGCACGCCGCCCTTGTCGCCGGCGCTCGCCTCTTTGAACTTGCCCTTGCCGCGCCCGCCGGCATGGATCTGCGCCTTCACCACATAGACCGGGCCGGGAAGCTTTTCGGCGGCGGCGCGGGCGTCCTCGGCGCGCAGCACGGCGACGCCGGCGGCGACGGGCGCGCCGAAGTCGCGCAGAACGGCCTTGGCCTGATATTCGTGGATGTTCATCGGCTATGTCTCCCTGGCGCAATGGCGCGCCGGCGCGATCGGAAAATCGCGCTCAATGGGCATAGGCGGAGCCGTTTCGTCAAGGCGGCGGGAGGACGCGGGGGGAGGCGAGGGCTTTATAAAAGCGCGCCGCGTCGCGTCCCTCACGCGCAAGGGAAACTTCGTAAGCAAAACCTGAAGCTTCGACAATAAAGCGCGGTTCATGCGCGCTCCGATACCGCGCCGCTGGAACAATTCTTAGCCCGCTGGGTTCCATCCGCACGGAGCTCCCCTCTCCCCCCTCGACTTGGCGCTCGGTCAACCTGGCCGGGCGCTTTTTCTTGAGCCGAGGCATCTGGCGATTGGCGTGAGGCGCTTGCTTGGGATCGCGCCATGTGATCGGGTGCTGAAGGCCCAGCCCCCTTTGCTTTCCCCGCCCCTCCCGATGACCAGCCCGAAAAGCCCTTTTGGCGAACGGACCCAAAAATATTGGGATCGTCGTCACGAGCTGTTTTCGAAATGGGATGAAGGCGTCGAAACCGATGAGGTGGGGCTGTTCTCCGTCAAGCCGGAGCGCTTTGCGCTGGAGATCGGCAATCTCCTGAGCAGTCACACCGTATTGGACGCCTTTTGCGGAATCGGCGGCTCGGCGATCGGATTCGCCAGATGCGGGAAGCGCGTCATCGCCGTCGACGTCGATCGCGACAGGCTGTCCATGGCGAAGCGGAACGCTGAAATCTATGGCGTCTCGCAAAACATCGAATTCATCCATGCCGACGTCATGGAAGCCTATCCCAAGCTCTCATTCGATGCGCTGAATATCGACCCGCCCTGGGGCGGACCGGAGTATTTCAAGAAAGCGCGCTTCGGCTGGCGGGATTTCTCGCCGAACCCGCTGCCGCTCATCCAGAACGCGATCAGTTCGGGCGTTGCCGTCGCCGTCGGACTGCCAGCGAATTTTTCAGCCGATGAACTGCGCGAGCTGCCGGCGGAAACTGTCGTACGGGAGTCCCGCGACGCAACGCGCGTTCTGTTCCGGACGGCTTATTATCCGCCCGCAAACTGAACTCGCGGCTTGCCGAAGCGAAATTTGAGAAACGAGCGACCGCACGTAGGCGGCTTCGGTCTGCGGCCCTATGGAAATTTTCTACCGGCGCTCCGCCTTGTCAATAAAGCTGGGGCAAGTTAGTGGCATGCAGATTGGAGTGCATTCTGCAATACCGGGTTGGGCGGGTTGGCCGGAGCTTGTCCAGAGCGACGCCTGCGCCCTTGCCGGGCGAATAGTTCGATTTTCGGGGGGCGACTCTGAACGACTTTCTTTCTGGATTGCTTGCTTTTGCAGCCTACTTTGCCGCCGCCATCGCATTTTGCGTGGCCTTTTGCATCACCTATGTTTGGCTGACGCCGCACCGCGAGTTCCAACTCATCGTTCACGAGCACAACGCCTCAGCCGCGATCGCGCTCGGGGGAAGCCTCATCGGTTTTGCGATCGCGCTCGCCGGTGCGATCCACAACACGCAGGCGCCGCTCCAGTTCGTGGCCTGGGGCTTCGTCGCTTTCGCGGTCCAAGTGCTCGCTTATCGCCTCGCGAGGTTTGGGCATCCAGGTCTGTCGCACGCGATTCAGCAGAACGCTATCGCCGCCGCGCTCTGGGTCGCCGCCGTGTCGATTTCGGCCGGTATCCTCAGCGCCGCTTGCATGAGCCCGTGACATGACGGAGGCAGACGGAACCTCCGGCAAGCGCGGCGTCAAACCGCCGCCGATCATCTCCAACGCGCCAGAAGGCTTCGCCGGAGCGCCGCCGGGCTCCACGGAAGAAGAGCAACGGCGCGCGCTCTACCTCGCCTACCTCGCCCTCTGCGTGCCTCTCGCGGTGGCGTTTGTGCTGTTCAACGTCGTGCAGTGGATCGAACACTCAAGGTGCGCTCGGACGGACTCGACCAGTGAAACCGCCTGCTCCTCCGACTCTTCGGGATCCTCCGGCTACGGCGGGGGTGGCGGAGGCGGAGGTGAAGGGTCCGCGAGATTCGGCGGCTTCGGGGCCTTCGGCGCCGGGCATGGTGGAGGCGGCTAGTGAAGCGCGAGTCCTCGTCGCCGCGTCCGAACTTCGAAGCCGAGACGAAAAAGATAGGCTTCGACTACGCCTATGCGGACGGCGAACCTTATTGGGAGGAAAGCGCCCGCTACGTCTTATCGCTGGCGGAGATAGAGGACAGGCTCGAGGCGACGACGGCGGAACTAAATGCGCTGTGCCTTTCTCTCGTAGAGAAGGTCGCCAAACAGGACGATCTGCTGCGGCGACTAAGAATTCCAGAATTCGCCTTCGATGTGATTCGCGCAAGCTGGATCAGGCGCGACCCCTCGCTCTACGGCCGCTTCGATTTCGTCTATGACGGGAAGAGCGATCCCAAGCTCCTCGAGTTCAACGCCGACACGCCGACAAGCCTTTACGAATCATCGGTCGTGCAATGGCACTGGCTTCAATCCCAAATCGCACGGGGCGAGTTGCCGCCAAACGCCGATCAGTTCAACTCGCTGCACGAGAAGCTTGTCGCGCGTTTTGGGGAGGTTGCGCAGGGCCGTCTGCTGCATCTCTGCTGCATGTCGAAAAGCGCGGAAGATGCGGGAACGACGACTTATCTCGCCGAATGCGCGCGGGAGGCGGGGCTCGCGACGAAGCTTCTCGACATCAGTGGAATTGGGTTGCGACGCGAGGAGTTCGTCGATCCAGATCGGCGCAAGATCGATTTCCTCTTCAAGCTCTATCCCTGGGAATGGATGTTCGCCGACCCGTTCGGCAAATCCCCCGCCGTCGGTCGGACGCGCTTCGTCGAGCCGCCCTGGAGGATGATCCTATCGAACAAGGGCGCGCTGGCGCTGCTCTGGGACATGGCGCCGGGCCATAAGAACCTCTTGCCCTGCTATTTCGAGGACGACCCGCGCGCGAAAGAGCTCGGCGCGCATTATGCGCGCAAGCCGCTCTACTCACGCGAGGGGGCCGACGTCGAACTCATCGACGGGGGCTGCATCGCGCGCGGCGAGACGGACGGCTATGGCCAAGAAGGATATGTGCGCCAGGCGCTCTGCCCCCTGCCCGTTTTCGACGGCCGGCGTCCGGTCCTCGGCTGCTGGCTCGTTGGCGATGCGCCGGCGGGTCTTGGCATCCGCGAGGATAGGGCGCTCATCACCTCCAATCGCTCGCGCTTTGTACCGCATGCGATCGTCGGTTGAAATCGACGCGTCAAGGCGGCGACGCCTTGAGATTGCCCTTTAGTCAATTGCTCAGGCGGATGACGCGATCGTCTGAAACGAACAGCCGCCAACCATCCGCGCGCGCCCAGTGGGTCGTTTTACTGGCGCTCCCTAGGGGACTCGAACCCCTGTTTTCGCCGTGAGAGGGCGACGTCCTAGACCGCTAGACGAAGGGAGCGGGAAGGAGCGTTCTATAGACCGCCGCCGCCCGCCGGGCAAGCTGTCGCGCAAGGATTGGCGCAAGCATCAGCCTCACGCGCCCGCCGAAGTTTTGCGGCCGAGCAGCGTCCGCGTCGCGACGCGCTTCGCCTCGCCCTCGGCGGCGAGATAGAGAGCGCCCTTGGTGCCCTTGGCGCCGCGCACCGCCTCATTGATGCGATCGAGCGAAGAGGGTTTCGGCGGCGCGCCGGCGACCTCCACGCGTTCGGCGGCGGGCTTGGCCGCCGGCGCGGGCTTCGCGGCGCGATAATCCTCTATCGCCGTCAGTTCGCCAGCGATGACGGCGCCCTTCTCCAATTCGATCTCGCCATAGGTAATTTTACCCTCGACGCGCCCGCTGGCGCGCACGACGAGCAACTGCTTGATCTCGATATGATCGGAAATCCAGCCGCTGACGTCGGCTTCCGTGGCGCTGACGTTGCCGCGGATGACGCCGCCCTGCCCGACCTGAATGACGCGCGCGGAGACGTCGCCCTCGATCGCGCCGTCGACGATGATGAGGTCCGAGGCGGAGATTTCGCCCTTCAGCGTCACGCCGGCGCCGATATAGGCGACATTCTCTTCCTCGGGCCGAAAGTCCATCGCGTTCTTCGCCATCGCCAAGCTCCTCGGTCGCTCAAATGCGCGGAAAAGCTTACGTTGAGCGCGTCGCAACATTCAACGGAAAAAGCGCCCAGGGCGGCTCAGCTCGGCTTATCCGTCGTCTCCGACAGAGGATGCAGATCGCGCACCATCTCCCGCATGCGCTCGTCGAGCACATGCGTATAGATCTGCGTCGTCGAGATGTCCGCGTGACCGAGCAGCTCCTGCACCACGCGCAGATCGGCGCCATTCTGAAGCAGATGGCTGGCAAAGGCGTGGCGCAGCGCATGCGGATGCATCTCGGCGGCAGGCAGGCCGGCGGCGCTCGCAAGCGCCTTGAGATCGCGCGCGAAGGCCTGGCGCGTGAGATGACCGCTGTCGCTGTCGGCAGGGAAGAGAAAGCTCGAGCCTGCGCGCTCTAGCGCCCTCTCCTCAAGCAGCTTGCGGTAGGAAAGAAGCGCGCGGCGCGCCCGATCGGTCAGCGGCGCCAAACGCTCGCGCCCGCCCTTGCCGCGAATGACGATGAAAGGATCGCGCGAATGCGCGGCGGTTTTTGGCAGCGACACGAGTTCGGAGACGCGCAGGCCGGTGGCGTAAAGCGTTTCGAGCAGCGCATAGAGACGCGCCGCCCGCAGCCGCTCGCGAACCGGCCGCGTTTCATCATCGAGCCCTTCGCTCGCGACCGCAAGCAGCCGATCGATTTCCGCGGTGGAGAATACGCCGGGCGCGCTGCGCCGCAGCCGCGGTCCATCGAGCGCCGAGGCCGGGTCGACGTCGCGATGGCGGTCGACGTAAAGGAATTTGTGGAACTGGCGAATCGCCGAAATGCGCCGCGCCACGGTGGCCGCCGACATGCCGCGCGGCTCCAATGAGGCGAGATAGGCGCGGATGTCTTCCGTCGTCGCCGCGCCTGGATCGCGGCCGTTTGCGGAAAGATGCGCGATGTAATCGGAAAGATCGCGCCGATAGGCGTCCTGCGTATTGCGCGCCGCGCCGCGCTCCGCGGCCAGCATGTCGAGAAACGCGTCGAGCGGGCGCGCTGCGCCGGCTTTCATGCGCTTAACTCCCCAGCATCATTCCGCACAGGCGTCACGAATGACAGCCTTCACTTGTTCAACCGCTGCGCCGGGATCGTATAGGTCATCTGGCGCGGTTGCGGCGTCACATAAGCGACGAGCGCGACCATGACGCCGTAGACGATCGCGACGATGGCGCCGACGACGATCAGAAAGCGGATGAGACTCGGCAAGGATTCGACTCAGCCCCCATAAACCTGAAGACTCTCTTCGCCCGAACGCGCGTCGATTGCAACCCGTGCGCGATGGACAGCGCGGACGCGCTTGGAATCATCGGCGCGCAGGGGCGCGGCCGATCATGAAAAGGAGTTGATGTGGAGCACGAACGCGTCTGAGCGATTCGCGCGCAAATGCGCGTGCGGCGATGCGATCAAGTTCGAAGGCGCGCGCCAAAATCAGAAATGCGCTTCGCTATCCTCGTCCTCGGGGCGAATTTCGTGGCGCATGATGAGCGGCGCCTGCGACAGCGCGAAGACGAGCGTCAGCGGCAATATGCCGAAAACCTTGAAGTTCACCCAGTCGTCGGTCGTCAGAATGCGGCGCAGGACTTCATTGAGCCCGGCAAGCGCGAAAAAGAACAGGCCCCAGCGTAGGGTGAGCTTGCGCCAGCCGGCGTCGTCAATGTGGATCGCCATGTCGAAGACGATCGGCAGCAGCAGCTTGCCGAAATAGAGCGCGCCGATCAGGCCGGCGCCAAACAGCGTGTAAAGGATCGTCACCTTCAGCTTGATGAAGGTTTCGTCGTGCAGGAAATAGGTGAGCGAGCCGAAGACCAGCACCAGCACGGCGGTGACCACCGGCATCGCCGGCAAATGCCGGGTGATCGCCCATGAGACGGCAAGCGTCAGGACGACACCGGCCATCAGCACGCCGGTCGCGGCGAAAATGCCGTATTTGGAGTTGACGACGAAGAACAGCAGCAGCGGTCCGAGTTCCAGCGCCAGCTTCAGCCAGGGATTGAGCTTTCGTTTTGCCGCGATGGCCGTTTCCTGCGTCATCTCTCTTAGCTTTCCGCCTCTGACGATTCTTCAAGCCCCGCGATCGCCCGTGCGAAGTCGCGCGCCGCGAACGGCTCCAGATCGTCGGCGCTTTCGCCCACCCCGATGAAGTGGATCGGCAGGCCGTAAGTCTCGGCGATCGCGACCAAAATGCCGCCCCGCGCGGTGCCGTCGAGCTTGGTCATCACCAGGCCGGTGACGCCGGCGACCCGCTCGAAAACATCCACCTGCTGCAGCGCGTTCTGTCCGACGGTGGCGTCGAGAACGAGCAGCACCGCATGCGGCGCCTCGGCTTCCGCCTTTTTCATCACCCGGACGATTTTTTCAAGCTCGGCCATCAACTCGGCGCGATTTTGCAGTCGGCCCGCCGTGTCCATGAGCAAAATATCGGCGCCTTGCTCTTTCGCGCGCCTGATCGCGTCGAAGGCGAGCGCCGCCGCATCGGCGCCTTCCGCGCCCGATACGACTTCGGCGCCGAGCCGCGCGCCCCAGACCTCGAGCTGCTCGACCGCCGCGGCGCGGAAGGTGTCGCCCGCCGCAAGCACCACCGTCTTGCCCTCGCCGGTCCATCTTGAGGCGAGCTTGGCGATGGTCGTCGTCTTGCCCGAGCCGTTGACCCCGACGACGAGGATGATGAAGGGCGTTTTGCTGTCGTCGACGAGGAGCGGCTGCGCGACCGGCGCCAGCACGCGCTCGACTTCGCGCGCCAGGATTTCGCGCACTTCCTCAGGCTCGATGTCGCGCTCGTAGCGCGCCTTGCCGACCGCCTCGGTGATGCGAGTCGCGGCGCCGACCCCCAGATCGGCCCGCAGCAGCACGTCTTCGAGCTCCTCGAGCGTCAGCGCGTCGAGCTTGCGCTTGGTGAAAACGTCGGCGACGCCCTGGGTGATCGCTTGCGAGGTGCGCGAGAGGCCGCCGGACAGGCGCGCCCACCAGGAGCGCTTTTTTTCCTCCGGCGCCTCTTGTTCCGGCGGCTCTTGCTCCGGCGCCGCTTCGGGCGCGGACGCGCTCTGGCCGCCGCCAAACAGGCGAGAGAACATGCCGCGCTTTTTGCCTTCGGTTTCCTGGCTCATTCCCGGGATGGACTACACGAGTTGCGCCGAAAGGGCCAGCGGGCGGAGCCCCCTGCGGCGCGCTTGGCGCCAATTCACGAGACGCTCGCAAAAATACCCGCGCACGCCACGCCGCCGGAACATCCCGTGAAACGCCGGGTTGTTCTCGCGTCTAACGGTTCGACGGAGGCGAGCAATGCGACGCAAGGCGCGACATCTCTTCGCCGGCGCATGTGTGTTGACGCTGATCAGCGCCGCGGCGGGCTCGGCCTTTGCGCGGTCCCCAGGATATTCTCCTGGCCAGCCCGGCTGGTATGGAAGGGCCCGACCGCCCGCCTATGCGGGAGACTGTCGATTCCCCTATCCGCCGGGATACCGTTACGATCTAAAAGACTGGCGCACCGGCTTCACCGATCGCGATTTTTCCTGTTACAGGCTCGAGGACGACTAAGCGCCCGGCGTGAGCGGGCCGGCTTTCCGGCCCGCTCCCTTACCTCAGGAGGGGCGATCGGGTGAAGCGCTGCCTCATCCTGAGGAGCGTGTGCAGCACGCTCGAAGGACGAGGGTGAGGAAAACAATCCTTCACCCGATTCCCCGCGTCTTCAGGCCGACGCCTCGGCGCAGCCCTTCGCCATCGCCGCGCGCCCCGCCTCGAGAATCTCTTCCGGCGTCAGGTCGCGCATATGCGTCGCGATCGACCATTCATGGCCGAAGGGGTCAACCAGCTTCCCATAGCGGTCGCCCCAGAACATGTCGGCCACCGGCATTTTCGCGCTCGCGCCTGCGGCCACTGCCCGCGCGAAAACCTCGTCGACATTGTCGACCATGAGATGGATCGTAACCGGCGAGCCCTTGAGCGCCTTCGGCCCAAGCGCGCCCCATTCCGGCATTTCGTCGACAAGCATCAGCATGGAGTCGCCGATTTTTACCGCCGCATGCATCAGTCGTCCGTCGGGCCCGGGCATGCGCATCATCTCTTCGGCGCCGAAAGCCTTCTTATAAAATTCGATCGCGTCGGCGGCGCCGGCGCAGATGAGATGCGGCGTGATCGATCGCATGCATTGACGATCATTCTCTGCATTGGCGTTCATGCTTTAACGTCCTTTCCTGCGGTTTGAGGTTCAGCCCCTAATTTGCGCAGCGCCTTGCGCAGCTTTTGTCCTTCGCTTTGCGAAAATCGCGCGTCGAGCGCGGCATGTTCGCGCCGCCAGATTGGCAGCGCCGCCGCGAGCAGATCGCCGCCCGCGTCGGTCAAGAACAGTCTGCGCGCGCGGCGGTCCTTCTCGTCAAGTCGCGTCTCCACGAGCCCGCGCCGCTCCAGGGATTTCAGCGCGGCGGTGAGCGTCGTGCGATCCATGGCGAGCGCGCCGGCGAGCCGCCCGAGCGTCGGCGCCTGCGGCGCATTGAGCGACATCATCAGCGAGAACTGGCCGTTCGTGAGACCGAGCGGCGCGAAGGCGCGATCGAAGCGCCGGGCGAGCGTGCGCGCGGCGCGCTGCGTCGCAAGGCAGAGACAACAGTCGCGAACCTCATGAACGACCTCGATCGGCAGCTTCTTTGACATGACGACATTATGTTGATATCAACGTTTATGGACGTTGTCCAGCTTTACGTTCGAAGCGCAATGCAATCGGGTGAAAGACAGCCATCCTCGCCCTCATGCTGAGGAGCGCCTGAAAGGCGCGTCTCGAAGCACGAGGGCGAGTTCCAGAAGACGGCGTGAAGGTTTCCTCGTCCTTCGAGACGCGTGCTCCGCACGCTCCTCAGGATGAGGAAACCTCGAGACGCGTGCTCCGCACGCTCCTCAGGATGAGGAAACATCGAGACGCGTGCTCCGCACGCTCCTTTAGGATGAGGAAACCTTCACCCGATCGCTCGTTGGAAATGACAGACACGAAGCAAGGAGCAGCCATGCAGTCGAAAGTCAGAACCTGTATCGCCTTCAAGGATCAGGCCGAGGAAGCGGGGCGCTTCTATGTCTCGATCATTCCGAATTCGGCGTTTGAAAGCGCCTTCCGCAGCGAGCCGGACGGGCCTGCGCTGCTGGTCTCCTTCACCCTCGCCGGCGCGCCCTATCAGGCGCTGAACATGAACCGCGAGACGATTCATAATGAAAACTTTTCGATCTCGGTGATGACCAAGGACCAGCGCGAGACCGACGAACTTTGGGAAAAGCTGCTCGAAGGCGGCGGCGCCGAAATCCAATGCAGCTGGCTCAAAGACCGCTTCGGCGTCCGCTGGCAGATCGTGCCGGAAGCCTTGCCGCGCATGTTCATGGATGACGATCGCGCCGCCGCCGGCCGCGCCTTTCAGGCGATGCTCGGCATGGTCAAGATCGACATCGCCGCGGTCGAAGCGGCGTTTCGCGGCGCGCCCGCTTAAGCCGAGCGCACGATCGGCGCGGCGTCGCCTTTAGAGCGCTTATCGATCACCATGATTCATGTGATCGATAGGATCGCTCAGCGTCTAAACGTTGAGCAGCTTCTCATCGAAAAAGTCTGTCAACTTTTTCGGAACCTGCTCTCGCGGCGACGGCGTTCCACTCCTTTTCCCAGAAGTCGGCGACGCCGAAGCGCGCGATGACCGCGCCTTTTTCGTCGAGAACGATCACCTCGTCGAAATCGACGACGTCGAGCGCCTTGGGACTGGAGAGCTCCATTTCGAAGAAACGGCTCACCTCGGCGACGACGCTCGCCGCATCGGATGATTCACGCTCATATTCACGCAGCGGCTTCAGCTTCACATGGCCGCCCTCGGTCTCAATGAATTTGACTTCACGAACGCGATAGATCGGCATTTTCTTACCCTCGCTAACGCTGAGGCACATCAGGGTGAAATTGGTTGCGCAAGCGGCGCGTCAAGAGGACAGCAAGAGCTACGCTGTCGTTTGGAAGCGCAGGCCAACCTGTCATTCCCGACGCGCGCTTTTGTGATAGGCCGTGGTGTCATTCCCGACGCGCGCATCGCGCGCGATCGGGAATCCAGAAATGCCGATCATTCGCGAATTTTCTCTGGATTCCCGATCAGGCCTCCGGCCTGTCGGGAATGACACTGGAAAGCGCACACTCCACTCGCGCCCTCATGCTGAGGAGGCGCCGAAGGCGCCGTCTCGAAGCATGCGGTGCAGCGCGTACGCTCCTCAGAATAAGAAAACGCCTTCGAACCTTTGATGTCATTCCCGACGCGCGCGCCGCGCCCGATCGGGAATCCAGAAAAGCCGATCATTCGCGAATGTGCTCTGGATGCCCGATCAGGCCTTCGGCCCGTCGGGAATGACATCATCTCTTCCGCACCTCCCCAACGCGTAGCTTCTTCGTGGCACACGAAATATTTACAGCCTTACTGGCTTGAGGAAGATGATGTAAATGTCATTTTTGAACACGTTTTTGAAGCAATGACGATATTAGCCTAGGGAATATGCAAATTACAAAAATGTCTTTCAATAATTTAGCCTCTCTTACCCACTTTTCTGCGTCTTGGACAGCAACCTCTATCTGAGCTTGTTGATGTGGAACCTCTGGTCTAATTTGATTGCGCACAATTTTTGACTCTTTAGTTTTCATATTAATAATTTCGATCCATCTATCGTGATTGAACCTGTTTCTATTTTCACCTATTCGTTGAGCCTCCTGTTTGAATTCTTTTAAGTCATCAATCACTTCTTGATCGATACCACTCAAGTGGCAAAGAGATAAAAGCGCCCTACATCTAGGCCCCGGCCCGATATATTGTGCTGTGATACAAGCACCGAGATTGTCTGTTACATCCAAAATTCGCCAAATGCTTTGATCAATCCATGATTCTATTTCGGACCATTCAACTGTCATTTGGCCTATCTTAGAAAGAATTTCATTATTCTCTTTGAGGCTTCTTCCGAGAACAGGAGGTATTCTAGCGTCCTCGACATAGTCTGAGCCAAAAAAGTCGTCCATATTTTTTTGCAGGGCGTCAAAATCTATATGGCTATATTTTTCAAACAAGGAGGGCTTTTTTGCCATGGCACACACGATCAAGAGTTCTCTGAAAAGGAGGTGCAACCTCATTTCGAAGCGGCATTGCGCGGAGCTTTTAAGACTCCGCCGACCCCAAGACAGTGACTCTGAAAAAGGCAAATGGGAAGCCCGCTAAGAATTCCCATTCTTCCAGTGCTTCGCGCGCCAACGCAAAAAACCAGGAACTTAAATCGCCGGTCTCGCGCTATTAGGACACAGTAGGTCAAGCGTTTCCAGCGGTCTCATGGGCCGCAATTCCGTGCCGACTCCTTGGAGAGGCGGTTTTCAGTGGTATCGCAGGTCTAAATTGTAGCCTCTTGACACCATCGGAATAAATTCCTATCATCCGCCCGCCTTCGTCAAGCGAGGGCGCGGCTCAGGGTCGAGCGGCGCCGGCGAGGGACGGATCCGGCGGGACGAACGACCCTCGTTCCCTGGTCCGGCGGCGCGTCGCCGGTTTGGGCTTCTCTCCTTTGCGCGGAGACGCATGAGAACCTCGATAAGCGCAAGCTTACCGAAACTCATGTGCAGGCTTTGAAAGCCCGGACCGCAATATTCGAGGTTGGCGCAGGCGTCGGTTACCCGAACGATGGGGAGCGGCTCCCTCAGCCCGGAGGCGGCGAGACGACGCGATCCGTGTCCGGGAGAAACCGGCAGTCGAACGATATTCTTCGCGCTGCGGCCAGCGACGGCCGGGGCGTCCCGGACCGCTCGCCCCCCCCCCGCCTTAACGGCGGCGGGACATCTTCGCGCGCGCTTTTTTCCTCAGCGCACTTGCGCCACCACCATGGCGACGTCGTCCGTTGCGGGCGCCGCGCCGCGGAAGGCGCGCACGTCGGCGAGCACCGCCTTGATGAGGTCGCGCGGCGAGAGGCTGCGATGCTGCATGAAAGCGGCGGATAGGCGTTCGAGTCCAAAGAAGTCGCCCTGGCGGTTTTGCGCCTCGGTGATTCCATCGGTGTAGAACAGCAGCTTGTCGCCTGCGGCGAGTTCGAGGCTCCCCTCCTTGAAATCGACCGCGCGGACGACGCCGAGAACCAGACCGTCGGCGTCGAGCTGCACGCACACCGCGCCGTCCGCGCGCAGCAGCAGCGGCGGATTTTGGCCGGCGTTGGCGTATTGCAGCGTGCGCGTCTGCGGCAGGAAGCGGCAATAGAACATGGTGATGAAGAGGTCCGCGGCGGTCAAATCCTCGTGCAGGAGCTCATTGAGATCGCGCAACAGCTCCGCCGGGCCGTTCAAGGCGTTGGTCGCCTTTCGCGTTTCGGCGCGCAGCGTGCTGCGCACTTCGGTCATGATCAGCGCGGCGCCGACGCTATGGCCGGAAACGTCGGCGATGACGATGTCGATCACGCCGGAATTTTCGAAATAGTCGAAATAATCGCCGCCGACATGCGTCGCCGGCACGCAGATTCCGGCGATCTCCATATGCGGGGTGCGCAGCGGCGCGTTGGGCAGCAGCGACAGCTGGATCTGCTTGGCGATTTCGAGTTCGTGGCGATTCTCTTCGACGCGGCGGCGGTCGGAAATATCGGCGTGAACGCTGACGAAATGGGTGATGCGCCCGGCCTCATTGGCGACCGGCGAGATGGAGAGCTCGTCCCAGAAGGAGACGCCGTCCTTGCGGTAGAATTTCACCACCACCTGGCAGCTCGTGCGATGCACGATCGCGTTGCGGATCTCTTCGAGCGCCGCAGGATCCGTCTCCGGCCCGCGCAACAGATGCAAGCTGTGCCCGAGCAGCTCTTCGCGGGTGAAGCCGGTGATCCGGCTCAGCGCCGGATTGACGTAGATGTTCGGAACGCGGGGCGCCTGCGCGTCCCAGACCGCAATGCCGATCGGGACGGATTCGATCGCGCGGTTGCGCACGCGCAGCGCGTCTTCGAATGTCTTGCGCGAGGTGATGTTGTGATCGACGCCGCGCCATTTTACCAGTCGGCCGGCTTCGTCGAAGATCGGCGCGCCGGTCGACTCGGTGAAGACGTCGCCGCCGTTTTTGTGACGGTAGTGATTGACCACGCGATGGAAGGCCCGGCCCAGCGGGATCGGGTGCGGCGCCGTCTTGAGAGCGGCGTCATTTGCGCTCTCCTTGGCGAAGAGATCGAGATAGGACTTGCCGAGAATCTCTTCGGGCGTCATGCCGAGCACGTCCTCGACGGCGCTGCTGCTATAAGTGTAGCGGCCGTCCTTGTCCTGCTCCCACAGCCAATCGCCGGCCATGTCGGCGATCTGCCGGAAACGCTGTTCGCTCTCGAACAGCGCCTCCTTGTCGCGCTTCTGTTCGGTGATGTCCTGCTGAATGGCGAGATAATGGGTGATCTCGCCATTCGCGTTGCGCAGGGGCGTGATGATTTCGGAGGCCCAATAGAGCTTGCCGTCCTTTTTTCTGTCCTGGATCTGACCACGCCATTCGACGCCGGCGCGAATGCTCTCCCAAAGCCGCCGATATTGATCGCCCTCGGTTTGCTTCGATTGAAGCATCCGCGGATTCCGGCCGATGAGCTCAAGCGGCGGATAGCCGGTCAGGCTGGCGAAGCGGCTGTTCACATATTCAATTTCGCCATCCTTATTGGTGATCATCACCGCGATCGGACTTTGCTCGACGGCGGCGGAGAGCGTCAGCAAACGGTCCTCGGCGCGTTTCAGGCGCGTCATGTCGTGGGTGACGCCGACGAAATAGCGCGTGCCTTCGAGCCAGATTTCCCCGATCGAGAGATACATTGGGAAGGTCGTGCCGTTCTTGCGCCGTCCGACCACCTCGCGGCCGACGCCGATGATCTTCTTGACGCCAGTCTCTCTGTAGGCGGCGAGATAGCCGTCATGCGCCTCGCGATAGGGCGACGGCATCAGCATCTTGACGTTTCTTCCGAGCGCTTCCTCGGCGCGGTAGCCGAACAGCTTCTCCGCGCCTCTGCTGAAGAGCAATATGTCGCCGACCTCGTTGATCACGACGAGACCGTCGACCATGCCGCCGAAGATGGTTTCAAGCTTTTTCGTCGTCTCGTCGAGCGCGTTCGCCTCAGTCGGCCTGTGGATAGAACGAAGTTTGAGCAACGATCCGCCATCGCCATTGCCGGAAAGCGCGTCGATCTCGCATCGAACGTCAAGCGTTCGTCCATCCTTGCGCCGAATGCGCAGGGACAGCCGCTCGCGGGCGCGCGGCGACGGCGACGGCGGCTCGCAATCATCGGCGTTTGGCGCGAGAAGCCGCGGAAAGAACGGCTGGCCGCGAAGCTCCCTTTCGCAATAGCCCGTGAGGCGTTCGGCGGCTCGGTTCATCGATCGCAGGGCGCCTGACGCCTCGAGGATACAAAGAGCCTCATCGAAAGCGTCGAGAATGGCGCGATCGGCCGCGACGGTTTCCATGCGCTACGAAGCTCCTGATTCCGAGGACGCGCGGCTTGGCTTTCGCGCCCTGTCCGCGTCCCCTGCCGAGCGGCTGCGATAAGCGGCGTCGCACGCGTCGACCAGGGCGTTCAGCTCGGCGACGAAGGCTGCGAAGGGCGTCAGCGTCGTTAAGAGCGAAGCCTCGAGTTTGAACGCCAGCCGCTCAAGCCCGGCGAGACGAAACTCCAGGCCGACATTTCGAAACAAAGCCCGCGCGTCGGCGATTCCGCTTAGCAACTGCATGGAGGCGATGCGCGCGGACGCATCCCGCATTCGCGCGTCGAGCGCGGCCTGCAACTGCTGCTCCCAGAGGTCTCTTGGCCTCACCTCCGCGAGAAGGGCGGTAAGCTTCTGCAGTCCAAACAGATTGGCGACCTTATCAAAATATGCGCCAGCGACCCGCATGTCCTCTCCCGATTCGCGGGTAAGCGCGACAAGGAAAGGAAAATTCCGCAGCCGATCGAAATAGGGCGCCGCCACAGACTGGTCATCCTGCGCTTCGCTCACACCCACGCGTTCACGATAGGCGCGCAGATCGGAACGCCAGCGCTCGATGTCTTCGTCGTCGGGGCTCAGCCGACGCCCACGTCGCATGGCCCAGTGGCACATGTACGCCAGCGCGTCTTCGAGCTGGAGAAGCAGCGCATACTGACGCGCGGCGTCCGGTTCGCGGCTTTCGCGAAAACTGGCGCGCCATCGATCGCCCTCGAAGATTCGATCGAAGGAAAGATAGAGCTTGACGGCATAGCTGAGCAGAGTTGGGACCAATCCCTCGCCCAGCAGCAGGAAGCAAACTCCCGCCTGATCGACGACTTTGTTGCAGATCATCGTGACGGCGATTTCCCGCGCGAGTGAATGACTCCTGATCCGCTCCGAAAAATGAGACCGCAAATATTCTGGAAAATAGCTCGCCAGAAATTCATACGACCAGGAACCCTGCAGAAACGCCTCGTCTTCCAGCAGCCTCTGCTTCAGCGCCAGCTTCGAACTGGCCATCAGCAAGGCGAGCTCCGGTCGCGTCAGCTCTTTCGTCTCGCGCGCCGAGACATCCTTTCGTGTCGGGAAGGCCTCGGCCGCAGGATTGATATAGCCGGCGTTTTCAAGTTGCTCCGCGAGATCCATGAATGGATCGAGATTGATGCGGCACCGCGCGTGATCCAATGACAGGCAAAGACTCTGTCGGTCGTTGTCCTGCAACACGGACGCGCAAACCTCCTCGGTGAGGGATTCGAGCAGGCGATTGGGATCTCCGACGTCTGGCGCGTTCTCGTCCGGCCGCGTGTGCAGCAGAGTCTTCAAATTGACTTCGTGATCGGAGAGATCAACGCCCGCCGAATTATCTACCGCGTCGGTATTGATCCGGCCGCCTCTCAGGGCGTATTCAATGCGCCCCCGCTGCGTAAAGGCGAGGTTGGCGCCTTCGCCAACCACCTTGGCGCGAAGCTGCAGCGCATCGACGCGCGCGCCGTCGTTGACGCGATCTCCGACGCTCTCATTCGTCTCCGAGCTCGCCTTGACATACGTGCCGACGCCGCCCATCCACAACAGATCCACGGGCGCGATCAACAGCCAGCGGACCAGCGCTTCGCCATCGATCGCGCTATGCCGCACGCCCAACCATGCGCGCACTTCCGGACTTAGCGGGATATCCTTGGCGTCGCGCCGATAGACGCCCCCGCCTTGTGAGAGCAGCGCCGGGTTGTAGTCGCGCCACGTCGACTGCGGCAGTTGGAACAGTCGGCGTCGCTCGGCGAAGGAAATGAGCGGATCCGGGTTGGGGTCGATGAAGATATACTGACCGTCGAACGCGCCGCGCAACCGAATGTTCGGCGTGTGCAGCATGCCGTTGCCGAAGACGTCGCCATCCATAGAGCCGACTCCGACGACCGTCATCGGCTCCGCATCGACGTTGCGGCCGAGTTCACGGAAGTGCCGTCGTACACAGACCCAGGCGCCGCGCGCAGTAATGCCCAGTCGCTTATGATGATAGCCATGTGCGCCGCCGCTCGCGAAGGCGTCGCCGAGCCAGAAGCCGTAGGACTTCGAAATCTCATTCGCGACGTCAGCCCAGGTGGCGGTGCCTTTGTCGGCTGCGACGACGAGATAAGGATCGGGGCCATCATAGACAACGAGTTCTGGCGACCGGACGATCTGTGAATCCTTCAGATTGTCCGTGAGATCGAGAAGGCCACGCAAGAATTGCGCGTATGCTTCCTTCCCGAGGCGCTGCCGCTGCGTTGCGTCTTCAAAGGGAAGCTTCAGAACAAAGCCGCCCTTGGCGCCCTGCGGCACGATGAGCGCGTTCTTGATCATCTGAGTCTGCATCAGCGCCAGGACTTCGCCTCGAAAGTCCTCGGGCCGGTCTGACCAGCGTATGCCGCCGCGCGCGACTTTCGCGCCCCGCAGGTGCACGCCTTCCATTGAAGGGGAATGAACGTAAATCTCCGCCATAGGCTTTGGAGCGGGCATGTTGAACACGCCGAGACTGCTGATCTTTAGGGCAATAAACTTCCGCGCCCAATCGCCGCAAAAATAGAAGTTGGTGCGCACGGTCGCGTCAATGAGATTGAAGACGTCGCGAAGAATGCGATCGTCGCCTCCGTCCGTGACCTTGTCCAATACGTCGACAAGCTGAGCCCTGATCGGCGTGAGCGACTCCAACTCGATCTCAAAGGAGTCGCGTCCGCCGCGATCCGGTTCGAACCGCGCTTCGAAGTAATGATAGAGGAGTTGGACGACCGCCGGACTGTGCAAAAGCGCGCGATAGATGCGGGTGCGCTCGATCCGCAGGCCGAGCTGCTGATAGTAGTTGCTATAGCCGCGAAAGAGATCGATCTGCCGCCAGTCAAGCTCAGTGACCAAGACCAGCCCGTTCAAGGCGTCGCTCTCGACTTCGGCTGAGAGCACGGCTTTGAGCGCCTCCAACAGTCGACCGTGCGATCGTGCGACGCTCGCGCCGCTGCGCATGGAGGGTTCGACGATGAAGCTTCGAATGAAACGCGGCCCGATGCTGAGATTGAGCGCGAACTGAATTTGATCTGCGACGCGCAGTCCGAGGTTCTGCAGCATCGGCAGAAGTTCATCGAGCGCATGGTCTTTGGCGCCAATCAGGCGAACTTCGTATCGGGCTACATCGGCTCTGTGGCCGCGCAGCGGACGCAATTCGACGATCTCGCTCTCGTTTTTCGCCGCAATCAGCGCGAGATCGCGCGCGGCGCGTCGCGCCGGCACGAGATAGCGATAGGATTTGGGCAGCGCGTCAAGCGCCTCGCCGGAAAGATTCAGCCCAGAGCGGCGACCGGCGCGGCGGAGGAAATCCCGCACCGCAGAATCCCAGTCCCCGACGGGGGGCGTCTCAGACGTCAATGTGTCTGGAGAGCGAAGCACGGGCAACCATCAGCTAGGCGATCTTCTTGCGCATTTCGAGAACATTGCCCGAATCCGTCTTGTGATATTGAACAGAGTCCATCACAGAGCGAATGAAGAATATGCCGCGGCCACGTTCGCGAAGTTCGTCGAACTCGGGCGTCGGCAGAGCAGCAAGGTCGAAACCTCCGCCGTGATCGAAAACCCGGACGGAAAGATTGGCGTCCTTCACCGAAAAAGAGATCCGAACGGAGTCGGCCGAATTTGCCGCGGAGCTGTACTGTATGGCGTTGGCGACGGCCTCGGTTAGCGCAAGATTGAGGTGAAAAGCGAGGGTGTCGCGTGTCTCCTCCGGAACGTCCAGCTCTTTCGCAAGCTGCTCGGCGATTGCGCCAACGAAACGCAGATATCGTGTCTGATTGGGAACGACGATGTCCAGATTGACGATTGTCTCGCACATCTCGATTCCCGCCCACCCCTTTCGCGGACTCACGCGCTCAGCGCCAGCTGCAAGCTTGGATAGATATCGAAAACACGGTGCAGTCGCGTCAGCTCGAACATCGACCTGACACGCGGCTGCAGACCCGCCAAAGCGAACCCGCTCGAGCGCAAATTCGCATTCTTGTAGCCGGAGAGCAGCGCCCCCAGCCCTGAGCTGTCGATGAATTGAACTCTCGCCAAATCGATAACGACGTTTTGAGCGCCGCCTTCGAGCGTCTTTAGCACCAAGTCCTTGAGTTCGCCCGAGTTGTGCGCATCGATGCGATCCTCCTGGATGCTCAGAACGGTTCGGTCGTCTCGCACTTCCTTCGCTACTCTCATTGTCCAGTCTCAGCTCGATTTATGGCCACAAAGGCCTCTTGGAATAGATATGTCTGCGGCGCCCGATTAACAGGGCTTAGCGCCCAGCTTGCGGCAGCGAACGCTACGACGAAGGTTAATCAATCGAACGCCTGCGCCAGATCGGCGATAAGATCATCCGGGTGTTCGATGCCGATCGACGCGCGAACGAGCGACGGCGTGATGCCGATTTCGCGGCGGGCCTCTTCGGTGAGCCCCGAATGCACGGTGGTCGTCGGATGACAAATCAACGATTCGGTGCCGCCGAGGCTGACGGCGAGCTTGAAGATCTGCAGCCGATTGAGGAAGGCGAAGGCTTCGGCTTGTCCGCCCACGACCTCGAAGGAAAAGGTGGAGCCGGCGGAACTCGACTGGCGCGCCATCAACAACCTTTCGGGATGATCAGCCGGCAGCAGCGGCGGATAGTGAACGCGGGCCACCTTGGGATGGCCGGCGAGAAATTCCGCGACGATCGCCGCGTTCTCCGCCGCCCGGTTCATGCGCAAAGACAATGTCTCGAGCGAGCGGCCAAGCATCCAGCAGGAATGCGCGTCGAGCTGCGTGCCGATGGCGCTACGCATCGCGCGAATGGTCTTCAGATGCGCGCAGGATCCGACGACCGCGCCGCCGATGAGATCGCTGTGCCCGCCGACATATTTCGTCAGCGAATAGAGCGACAAATCGGCGCCGTGCCGGAGCGGCGACTGGAAAACCGGGCCGAGCAGCGTGTTGTCGCAGCAAATGACCGGCCTCGAGCCCTGTTTCTCCGCGACATCTTCGGCGATACGTCGCACCAGCGCGATATCAACTAGGCTGTTCATCGGATTGGACGGCGTCTCGATGAAGATCATCGCGATGCGTCCGACGTCCATCGCGCGCGCGGCCGCGGCGCGGATATTGTCTTCGTCGAGCCCGTTGGTGAAGCCGACGCCGGTCAATCCGAACGGCGCCAGCGTCTTGTCGATGAGAACTTCCGTGCCGCCGTAGAGCGGACGGCTGCGCAGGATCGTTTCTCCCGGGCGCGCGAAGGCAAGAATCGTGGTGACGATCGCCGACATGCCGGAGGAAAAGACGAGACCGCATTCGGCGTGCTCGTAGATCGCCAGGCGGTCCTCGACGATCTCGAGATTGGGATGATTGAACCGTGAATAGACGAGTCCGGATTCTTCGCCTTCAGGCGGCGCACGACGGCCGGCCATATAGTCGAAGAAGTCCCGCCCCTCTTCGGCCGTTCGAAACACGAACGTCGACGTTAGAAATACCGGAGGCTTAACCGCGCCTTCCGACAGCGTCGGATCATAGCCGTAGCTCAGCATGAGCGTTTCCGGCTGAAGCAAGCGGTTTCCGATGCTCGCCTTATGGTAACGCGCGCTGTCCATTGTCATTTCCCCGACTGTCGCCTGCTGAACAGGCGGCGCCGCTACGGTAGACATAGTGCGTTAAAGCTTGCTTGCTCGCGCCGCTGGAGCCTGCGACTCCGCCATCTCGGCCAGCGCCTCCAACGCCGCGTCGATGTCGGCGGCCGTGTGATCCGCGCTGATCTGAAAGCGGATCTCCTCGTCGCCCCTCGGCACGACCGGATAGGTCAAGCCGGTGACCAGGACCCCTCGCCGCCGCAGATGCTCGACAAGCGCTACGGTGCGGGCGCTGTCGCGGGTCACGAGCGGCGCGACCGGATGCTCCCCGGGCAGCGTCTCGAAGCCAAGCCCGACGAGCCCCGCCTTGAAGCGTGCGGTCATGGCGCGCAGATGCTCGAGCAACGACAGGCCGTTCGGACTGTCCAGGATGTCGATCGCCTTATGCGCGGCGGCGGCTTCCGCCGGCGTGATGGGGTTGGAGTAGACGTACAAGGGCGAGCGCTCGCGCAGGTAGCGGATGAGGATTTCGTCGCCGACGACATAGCCGCCATTGACGCCGAAGGCCTTGCCGAGGGTCGCCACGAGAATGTCGACCGGAGCTGACCGCGTATATTCCTCCGCGCCGCGCCCAGTTGCGCCGAGCGCGCCGACGCCATGTGAATCGTCGACGACGACGATCGCGCCCTCCGCGAAGGCGTTATCGCGACTGCGCGCCAGCGTCATGATGCGATCGAGCGGCGCGTGATCGCCGCGCATGCTGAACACGCCGTCGGTCACGATAATGGCGCGGGCGCATGATTTCGCGGCCTCGTCGAGGCATCGCTCGAGTTCGCCCATATCGAGATGTTTGTAGATCCGCTTCTCCGCAGGCGCCGCAAGCGAGATCGCGTTGATGATGCAATTGTGGTTGAGCTCGTCGCTGATGACTACGGTCTTCTTGCTGACGAGCTGCGGAATGAGTCCTATGATCGCCGCATAGGCCGACGAAAAGATGATGGCCGAGCGCCGCGAATGAAAGGCGGCGAGCCGACGCTCCAAGGCGACGTGAGGCGACCAGGTGCCGCTGATGAAGCGCACCGCGCCGGGCCCGGCGCCATAGTTCGTCGCCGCCGCTTCCTCGGCCGCGACGACCTCTTCGCGCAGCGACATGCCGAGATAATTGTTGGCGTTCATGCGCAGGAACGGCTTGTCACCTTCGCCTTCGATGAGAAAGCGCGGACCGTAGCCGTCACGCGGCGCAATGACGCCGCAGAGCACGCTTTCCGCGCCTTTGAGCAGCCCGGCCTGCGAAAGCTCGCCGAGCTGCGCGGCGAGCGCCTTAGCCAAACCCTGCATTGGCATTGGGAACCTCGTCAGAATTCGGATCGTCAAATGGATCTGTCGCCGCGCCAAGACGCGCGAGCATATCCCGCGTCATGGCGGCAAGATCGAAGCGCGGCGCAAACCCCCAATCTTCCCACGCCGCATTCGCGTCAAGCGACTGCGGCCAGGAGTCGGCGATCGCTTGGCGTAGCGGGTCGATGCGGTAGTCCACGGCGAAGGAGGGCGCGTGTTTGCGAATTTCTGCGGCGATTTCGCCCGGCGTGACGCTCATGCCGGTGACGTTATACGCGTTGCGAAACCGCAGCCGCTCGGGCTTTGCCTCCATGAGCTCCATTATCGCGCGTATCGCGTCCGGCATATACATCATGTCGAGACGGGTCTCTGCGGCGAGGAAGCAGGAATAGCGCTTGCGCCGAACAGCCGCGCGAAACATTTCGACGGCGTAGTCGGTCGTGCCGCCGCCCGGCGGCACCGCGGAAGAAACGAGACCCGGCAGGCGCAATCCGCGCGCGTCGACGCCAAACCGCGTCGCGTAATAATCGCACAGCAATTCGCCGGCGACCTTGGTGACGCCGTAGATGGTCGTTGGCCGCTGAATCGTGATCTGCGGCGTGCCGCGGCGTGGCGTTGACGGACCGAACGCCGCAATAGAGCTCGGGAAAAACACCTGGCAGCCGAAGCGGCGCGCCGCCTCCAGCACATTGTAGAGGCCGCTCATATTGACGCTCCAGGCGGCCTGCGGCCTGTCCTCAGCGACAGCCGAGAGAAGCGCTGCGAGGTGGTAGACGATGTCGATGTCGCGCCGGCTCATCAGATCGGCGAGCGCTTCCGCCTGCGTACAGTCGAGGCGCTCATAAAGGTCGTCCGATGTCTGCGCCCCTGCGAGGTCTGAGGCGACGACGCGCGCCGCGCCATATCGCTTTCGCAGCGCCGGCGTCAGCTCAGCGCCGATCTGGCCGCGGGCGCCCGTAACGAGGATGCGTCGCATGCGCCTTCCGATACCGCGGCGCCCCCGCCCATGCGTCGAGCGCCCTACTCCTCAGTTATGGCTGCTTTCCGCCGCGCCAATAGGCGCGGCGCCCGTTTTTGGCGGTTGAACCGAAGCGGCGTGATCGACGCCAAGCGCCTGCAAGCTTGCGCCTAGGGAGCGCGTCTCCGCATCCTCGTAGAGCGCGAGTTCGTCGAAAACCGGCGCGCCGAGCGCGGCCTCGAAGGCGCGTCGATCGGCGCGCTCGATCACTTCCTCTTCACCCTGCTCCCCAAGATTCGAGCGAAAGATCCCAGCGGCGCTGACCGGCAGGAAATCCTCGTAAACGATCGGGTCGGCGCGCAGAGCGCCGGTCTGCAAAAGATCCTCCAGCGAGGGAGGAGACGTCGGCTCCCTTCCCCTCCCGCTTGGATCGACCGAATAATGGAAGTAGGCGAGCTTTTCGCGCCGCAGCGTCTCATCATCGTCGGGAAACGCCGCAAAGCGCCGCGCCAGCTCCTCGTTAAAGGCGAGCGCATTGGCGCCGTCTGTCGCGAGCGGAACCGCGGCCTGAACTTCGGCGAGAAGCCTGTCATACAGCGCGCGTCCCTTCGCCGTCAGCGCCGCGCCTCTCTGCTCGATCTCGCCAAAACGCGCGGCATGGGCGCCCGTCACGCGCCGGCCGTCTTCCTCGATGAATTCGACAGGCTCGGGGCGCGCCTTGAAGCTCGTCTGGCGCAACAGGATCGGGCAGCGGCGGCGCGGGGGCCCCTCGACGATCGCCTTCGGATTCATGCCACGCGCAGCCATGGCGCGGTGCGCGGCGTCGATATCGAGCGCATGCAAGGTGAGATGATTGATGTGCGGTCCTTTGAAACAGACGATGTCGGCGAGGAGCGGATGCGTCGCATGGAGCGTCCGATAGACCGCCGATGAAACCGTCGCCTGCCTGTTCCAGCGAAAAATCTTCGCTGCTTCCAGGACAAATTCGCGCGCCTCTCTATTGTCGAATCCGCGTCTTTCGAAGAGATCGATCAGCGTTCGGCAGCGCGGCGCAATAATGTCGCGCTGCGCCAGAACCTTGGCGGCGATCTCGCGCGCCTGCGCGTCGGCGATGAGATCCAGCCTGAGAAGGGAAGTGAAGATGCGAAAGAGATTGGCGCGCAATGCGCCGTCGCCGATCGGACGGAATGCCGTCGAATGCACCGGAATTCCGGCGATCGACAGATCGTAATAGCCGACGGGCGCCATTCCCATGATGGCAAAGAGCCGGCGCAGCATCGACAGTTCCTCGGCGGTTCCGACACGAATCGCGCCATGGCGCTCAACGTCGAGTCGCTCGAGTTCATTGTTTTCCGCTAGGCGCCGCTCGAGTTGCGGCTCTTCGGCGAGCGCCTGCCGGTTGACATCGGCGACGAGCGCCTGCATTGCGCGATACTGCGGCGCTTCTGCCTGATACATGTCCGAGACCGCCGATGCGAACATCGTCCGAATCGAGTCAGCGGAAGCGTCATTCATTTTTTGTGACCTTCGCTACCTCGGGTATTTAATCCATCAGCGGCGGAAATCACGAGCGTAGCGTCATGCGCTAAACACTCAGATCAAATTTGACGCCCTGCGCCAGCGGCAGTTCGCCCGAATAGTTAATCGTGTTGGTCGCGCGGCGCATATAGAACTTCCAGCAGTCGGATCCCGCTTCGCGGCCGCCGCCCGTGTCCTTCTCGCCACCGAAGGCTCCGCCGATTTCGGCGCCGGAAGGTCCGATGTTCACATTTACGATGCCGCAATCCGATCCGTCGGCGGCCATGAAGCGCTCGGCTTCGTCCAGACGCGCGGTAAAGATCGATGACGCAAGGCCATGTGCGACATCGTTATTGAGCTCTATCGCTTCGTCGAGGCTGCGGAACTTCATCACATAAAGGATGGGCGCAAATGTTTCCCGCCGCACAATCTCGGTCTGTCCAGGCATTTCCACGAGCGCCGGGCGCACGTAGAACGCGTCGGGGAATGTCTCCGTCAGCACGCGTTCTCCGCCGAGGATTACGCCCCCTGCTGCGCGCGCTTCGTCGAGCGCGGCGCGCATGGCCGCATAGGCGTTCCGATCGATAAGCGGGCCGACAAGCGCGGCGCCGTCTCGGGGATCGCCGACCGGAACCGTGGCGTAGGCGCGCCGCAAGCGACCGAGAAGTTCGTCATAAACGTCTTCATGAACGATCAGCCGCCGCAGCGTCGTGCATCGCTGGCCCGCCGTGCCCATGGCCGAGAATGCAATTGCTCGCACAGTGAGATCGAGGGGCGCAGACGCGCAAACGACGGCGGCGTTGTTGCCGCCAAGCTCCAGAATCGATCGCGCGAAGCGAGACGCGAGGCGCGGCGCGATGGCGCGCCCCATCGCCGTCGAACCCGTCGCGGAAACGAGTTGAACCCGCGCGTCTTCGACAAGCCTTTCACCGACGTCGCGCCCGCCGACAAGCACGGTCGAAAGCCCCTCCGGCGCATCGCCGAAACGCGCTGCGGCGCGCTCGAACAGCGCTTGGGTCGCAAGCGCCACAAGCGGAGTCTTTTCCGAAGGCTTCCAAACCAGCGTATTCCCGCAGACCAGCGCCAGCGCCGCGTTCCAGGCCCAGACCGCGACCGGAAAGTTGAAACTGGTGATCACGCCGACGACGCCGAGCGGGCGCCATGTCTCCATCATCCGATGGCCGCGGCGCTCGGTCGCAATCGTCAGGCCGTGGAGTTGACGGGAAAGGCCCACGGCAAAGTCGCAGATGTCGATCATCTCCTGGATTTCGCCAAGACCCTCCGTCGTGATCTTGCCCGCTTCGATCGTGACGAGTTGCGCCAACTCGGTCTTGGCCGCCCTCAGCTCCTCGCCCAGCAGTCGCACGAACTCGCCCCGGCGGGGCGCCGGGAAGTTACGCCAGGTGCGAAAGGCATGCGCCGCTCTAGCAATGGCGCCATGCGCGGCCGCCGAATCCGTGCTTTCGACGCGCGCGATGATCTCGCCAGTAATCGGCGAGCGGATCGTCACCGAGCCGCGCTCAAGCGTTTGTGATTGGACCCCCAGCTTGCGCAGGAGGGCCGCGGCTTCCCCGGCGAGGCCAGGATCTAAAGCGCGCGCCTCCATTTCAACTCCCGACGTTCGCGGCTGCTGCGCGGCTGGCGCCGCGCCCTGCATGTGCCCATGTAATGTAGTCAGCACATTGAACGTTCGCACGCATTTATCCAATGCGAATGCGCGCCAAAAGCTCTCGGATATGGACAACTCGGAGTTCAGGAACCCGCACGTCGCCAGAAACTACGACCCGCTGCCCGTCGTACTCACGCGCGGACAGGGCGCATATCTGTGGGATGTGGAAGGCCGGCGCTACATCGACATGATGAGCGCCTATTCAGCTGTCAGCCTCGGTCACGCGCATCCCCGAATCCTTGCAAAGCTCGCTGAGCAGGCGCAGCGGCTCGCGGTGCCGTCCCGCGCCTTCTACAACGACAAGCTCACCGCTTTTCTCGAAGAGCTCTGCACCCTGACAGGACTCGACGTCGCATTGCCGATGAACACCGGCGCCGAGGCGGTGGAAACGGCGATCAAAGCGGCGCGCCGCTGGGCCAATCGCGTGAAGGGCGTCGCCAATCCCGAGATTATCGTCGCCGCGGGCAATTTCCATGGCCGCACCACCACGATCATCAGCTTCTCCTCGGAACGCGAGTATCGAGACGGGTTTGGTCCGTTCATGCCTGGCTTTCGCGCCGCCCCGTTTGGCGATCTCGCCGCCTTCGAAGCCGCCATCACTCCGCGGACCGCCGCCATTCTCGTCGAGCCGATCCAGGGCGAGGCCGGGGTCATCGTGCCCCCGGACGGCTGGCTCACGGGGCTGCGCCGACTGTGCGACGAACGCGGCGTTTTGCTGCTGCTGGACGAAATCCAATCGGGTTTGGGGCGCAGCGGCGCCTGGTTCGCCTTTGAGCATGAGAATGTCCTTCCCGACGGCGTGATGCTGGGAAAAGCGCTCGGCGGCGGCGTGCTGCCCGTCTCCGCCTTCGTGGCGAAACGCGAGGTGATGGATGTCTTCACGCCGGGCTCGCACGGATCGACCTTCGGCGGCAGCGCTCTCGCCGCCGCCATCGGTCTCGAAGCGCTGCATGTCATTCGCGACGAACGACTGGTCGAACGCAGCCAAGCGCTTGGCGCCAGAATGCTGCAACGGCTGCATGCGATGCACGCTCCGGCGATCAGCGAAGTTCGCGGGCGCGGCCTCTGGGCCGGCGTTGAGATAGACCCGAACTATGTCACGGCGCGAGAAATCTGCGAGGGCCTGCTCGCCAAGGGGGTGCTGACGACCGCGACGCATCACACGGTCGTGCGCTTGGCGCCGCCCTTCGTCATATCGCAAGACGACCTCGATCTTGCGCTCGACGCCGTCGAGGAAGCGATCTCGAAATTTCACGCGCCGCGCAATCTCCGTGGCGCCGCCGACGTCGGCCATTCACTTGAAGCGTAGGCGCAGCGGCTAAGCGCGTAGGCGTTCGCCTTTCGGGTCATAGAATGGCGAAAGAGAGACGGTCGCCGGCCGGCGCTCGCCGGCGATTTCGAGTTGATATTCGCCAGCGAGCACAAAAGCCGGATCGACGCCGTCGGCATTGCGAACATAGCCGTAACCGATCGCCTTGCCGATCGAATAGCCATAGCCGCCGCTCGATAGCCATCCGACGCGCAGGCCGTTGCGATAGATCGTTTCGCGCCCGAGCAGCGCGATCTCAGGATCGTCGACGGCGAAGCCGGCGAGAAGACGCGGCAACGGATCCGCGCCGGCTTTAATGAGCGCGTCTCTTCCCTGAAAGGGCGCGCCGGACTTCATCTTGACGGCCCAGCCGAGACCCGCCATCGGCGGCGTGTGATCCGGACCGATATCCGAGCCCCAAGCGCGGTAGCCCTTCTCGAGACGCAGAGATTCGATCGCTCGATAGCCCGCGTCGACAAGGCCGAAGGGCGCGCCCGCCTCGAGGAGCGCGTCATAGACCGAGACAGCGAAATCGACGGGAATGTGAAGCTCCCAGCCGAGTTCGCCCACATAAGTGACGCGGATCGCCAGCACCGGCGCGCCGGCCAAATGGAGTTCGCGAGACGTCATGAATGGGAATGCGGCGTTCGAAAGATCATCGTCGCAGCATGATTGCAGAATCTCTCGCGCGCGCGGACCCATCAACGCGAGCACCGAATTCGCCGAGGTGACGTCGATTGCTCGCGCGTCCATGCCCTCGGGAATCGATCGCCTGATCCAGTCGAAGTCGTGCGTGCCGAAGGCGGTCCCCGTCACGACATAGAAGCGGTCCTTCGACAATCGCGTGATCGTCAGATCGCATTCAATGCCGCCGTTGTGGTTCAACAACTGCGTATAGGTGACGGCGCCCGGCGGCTTGGCGACAGTGTTGGCGGCGATCCAGGACAGCGCCGCTTCGGCGTCTTTGCCGACAATGAGCGCCTTGGCGAAGCTCGTCTGGTCAAAAAGCGCCGCCGCCTCCCGGCATGCGCGATGCTCTCGTCCGACCGCATCGAACCAGCCCGGCCTGCCGAATGAATAGCGATCCCGCGGCTCTTCGCCCGCGCTCAAATCGGCGAACCAATTGGGCCGTTCGAAGCCCATTTTTTCGCCGAAGCACGCCCCTTTCGCCTTGAGGCGATCGTAGAGCGGCGAGCGCCGCAGCGGCCGGCCAGACGTAAATTCTTCGAAGGGCCAGGCGATGCTGTAGTGGCGCGCATAGGCTTCGAGCGTTCGCACGCGCACCCAATTCGGATCCCTGTGCGGCGCGCCGAAGCGGCGGATGTCGACCGGCCAGAGATCGAACGGCTGTTCGCCGTCCGCCGCCCATTCCGCCAGCGCCATGCCGGCGCCGCCCGCCGACGCGATGCCGAAGGCGTTAAAACCGGCGCCGACGAAGAAATTGCGCACTTCCGGCGCTTCGCCGATCATCCAATTGCCGTCGGGCGTGAAGCTTTCGAGGCCGTTGATCATCTGCTTGACGCCCGCCTCGGCGAGCGCCGGCACGCGGCCGAGCGCGAGACTCATGATCGGCTCGAAATGATCCCAATCGTCTTCGAGAAGCCGAAAGGCGAAGTCATCGGGCACGACGCCCGATGACCAGGGCACGGGGTTGGGCTCGTAGCCGCCCATGACGAGGCCGCCGACTTCCTCCTTGTAATAGGTGAGCCGATCCGGATCGCGCAGCGTCGGCAGATCGCTGGTTACGCCGTTGATCTTTTCGGTCACGAGATATTGGTGATGCACCGCTGAGAGCGGAACGGCGACGCCGGCGCGCGCCGCGAGCGGCTGGGTCCAGAGGCCCGCGCAGAGCACGAGCTTCTCGCAGGCGACGGCGCCGCGATTCGTGACGACGCCGCGCACGCGATCGTTCTCGATGGCGAAGTCCATGACGGCGACGCCCTCGACAAGCTTTGCGCCCGCAAGCCGGGCGCCCTTCGCCAGCGCCTGGGTGATGTCTGAAGGATTCGCTTGTCCGTCGGTCGGCAGGAAAGCCGCGCCGATGACGTCATCGACATTCATCAGCGGCCAGAGCGCCTGCGCCTCCTTGGCGCTCAGGAGCTGCATCTCCAAACCGAAGCTCCGCGCGGACGTCGCCTGCCGCTTGACTTCGATCCATCGGTCGGCGTTGCAGGCAAGACGCAGTCCGCCATTGCGTCGCCAGCCGGTCGCATAGCCCGTCTCTTCCTCAAGCCGGTCGTAGAGCTCCACCGAATAGCCGAGCAGCTTCGTAATATTGGCGTTGGTCCGCAATTGACCGATCAGTCCCGCCGCATGCCAGGTCGACCCCGAGGACAGTTGATGGCGTTCGATGAGCAACGTCTCCACGCCGCGCTTGGCGAGGTGGTAGGCCACCGAGCAGCCGACGATGCCGCCGCCCACGACGATGATCTGCGCGCTTGCCGGGAGATCCGTCATGACTTTTCCATCTGCTGAAACGCAGCCCAAGCGTCATCGAAGCGTGATATATTCTGGTTAGAATAAGAGACATAGTCGAAATCGATCGTCGATCGACTCTCCGACACAAGGCTCCACAACGCTTCGCGCAACAGCGAGGCGCAAAGCATTGCCTTGAAGCGCCGGCGCAGCGCGTCGGTCACCGGCGCCTGGAAATACTCCTCCAGCATCGCGTCGTCATCCGCGGCGTCAAAGCCATTGTTCGACGAGAGCCCGCCAAGATCGAACAGCGGCGTATTCCATCCGGCATAATCCCAGTCGACGAGCCATAGGCGACGCCCGTCGTCGATGAAATTCGCGGCAAGGAGATCATTATGGCCGAAGACAAGGTCGATCGCGCCCGTCGCCTTTTCCAAATTTGCGCTCGCCGCGAGCAAGCGCGGCAATTTCACCGACATCCGGCTCTTGTCCTCGACGAGCGTATGGGCGTAGTCGCGAATGATATGGAAGACGTTGAACGCCAGGGTCGGCCCGCGCAAATGCAGCGCAACCTCACGATGAACGCGCTTGATCAGATCGACGCAGCGTCTGCGGTTCGCACGCATGTCTTCCGGTTCATAGGTGCGGCCGGAGATATATTCGAGCGCCATCGCCATGGGGGCGGCATACAGAACTTTTGGCGATATGCCGGCGGCGCCCGCGGCCCTGCTCGCCGCCAATTCGTTAAAGCGCATGACGCCATGAACGGGGATGTCGCCGCCAAGGCGAACGACGACGCATCGATCGCCATCCCTGACGATATAATTCTTGTTGGTGATGCCGCCGAGCAACGGCGCGATCTCGATCGGGCCGCGCCAGAGCGGAAGAGCGCGTATCAGAGTTTCTGGATCTGCGGTAGGGGCTGACATCGGCTCCGGCGGGGCAATAAACTCTGACTAAGCTAGTATATGCGGCTGGCGCGCAAAGGCCATGGGCTACGACGGGCCTTGGGGAAAACCCTACAAGCGGACAGTGACATGTCCGCTGGGGCGCCATAGCCTGTGGGAAGGTCTTTCGAGGTCTGGCCATGTATGCAACGTCGATACGTGGAACGAGCTACAGGTTCCCAGATCTCAAATCGCTGATGGCCAAGGCGACCCCATTGCGTTCCGGGGATTGCCTCGCCGGCATTGCGGCGGCGAGCGCCGCCGAGCGGGTCGCGGCGCAAATGGCCCTCGCCGATCTGCCCTTGAGCGTGTTTTTGAACGAAGCGCTTGTCCCCTACGAAGAAGACGAGGTCACGCGGCTGATCCTCGATGGCCATGACCGAAACGCCTTTGCGCCGATCGCCTCGCTGACCGTCGGCGAATTTCGTGACTGGCTTCTCTCCGACGCCGTCGATGAGGACGCGCTTACCGCCTTGACCTTTGGGGTCACCCCCGAAATGGCCGCAGCGGTCTCGAAGATCTGCCGCAACCAGGACCTGATCCTGATCGCCGCAAAGCGGCGCGTCGTTACGAAGTTTCGCAACACGCTCGGCCTGCGCGGGCGGCTATCGTCGCGCATTCAGCCCAACCATCCAACCGACGATGCGCGCGGCGTTCTCGCAAGCGCCATCGACGGGCTTCTGCTGGGCAATGGCGATGCGGTTATCGGCGTCAATCCGGCGTCAGACAGTCCCGAACAGTGTTACGAACTCCTGAGCCTTCTCGATGAACTGCGCGTGACGCTGAACATTCCGACGCAATCCTGCGTGCTCGCGCATGTCACGACGACGCTGCGGCTGATGGAGCGACGTGCGCCGGTCGATCTGGTGTTTCAATCGATCGGCGGCACGCAGGCCGCTAATTCAAGCTTCGGGATCGGCCTCGCGGTGTTGCGCGAGTCCCGCGAAGCGGCGCTCGCCTTAAGGCGGGGCACAATCGGCGACAATGTCATGTATTTCGAAACCGGCCAGGGCAGCGCGCTTTCGGCCAATGCCCATTGGAATTGCGATCAGCAGACGCTGGAAGCCCGCGCCTATGGCGTCGCGCGGATATTCGATCCTCTGCTGATCAATACGGTCGTCGGGTTTATCGGCCCCGAATATCTCTTCGACGGCAAGCAGATCACGCGGGCGGCGCTCGAAGACCATTTCTGCGGCAAGCTGCTCGGACTGCCGATGGGCTGCGACGTGTGTTACACGAACCACGCCGAAGCCGACCAGAACGATATGGACGATTTGCTGACGCTGCTCGGCGTCGCCGGCGTCAATTATGTCATGGGCGTCCCTGGCGCGGACGACGTGATGCTGAATTATCAAAGCACCTCCTATCATGACGTGCTCGCCGTTCGGCGTATGCTGAATCTGGCGCCCGCTCCGGAATTTGCGCAATGGCTCGCGGACGTCGGTTTGACGGATGCGCACGGCGACTTGCAGGCGCCGGCGCTGCCTGCATCCTTTGCGCCGCTTCTCGAAAGAGCCTGAGGATGGCCGACGATCGCCCGACGCCTCTCGATAAGATGACGATGCTGCGTTCGGCGACGCCGGCGAGAATATTCCTGCCGCGCGCCGGAGCGGCGCTGACGACGCGCGCCACGCTGGATTTTCAGCTCGCGCACGCCGAAGCGCGGGATGCGGTGGAAGAGCGACTCGACGCCGACCGGCTCTTCGATGAGTTGACCGCACGCGGGCTGACGGCCGTCCGCGTGAAGAGCGCCGCCCGCGATCGGCGAAGCTTTCTGCTGCGTCCCGACCTCGGTCGAAAACTCGACGACGATTCCCGCCAGCATCTCAAAGCCTTCGCGGGAGATTACGACCTATCGTTCGTCATCGCCGAAGGACTTTCCGCCCGCGCGATCGCCCGGCACGCACTTCCAGTTCTCGAAAGAGCGCTGCAATCTCTTTGTCAAACATCGTGGAAAATCGCGCCCATCGTTCTCGCCGAACAGGGGCGCGTGGCGCTCGGCGACGATATCGGCGAAATGCTTGGGGCAAGACTCGTCGCGGTATTTATTGGCGAGCGGCCGGGCCTCTCCTCGCCGGACAGCATGGGCGTCTATCTCACATTTGCGCCGCGCGTCGGCCGAACCGACGCCGAGCGTAACTGCCTCTCGAATATCCGCCCGCAGGGCCTTCCCTATGCCGACGCCGCGCGCAAGCTGGTTTATCTTTGCAACGAAGCGCGCCGACGCCAACTGACGGGCGTCGACCTCAAAGACGAAGCCGATATGCTTCCATCGGGAGAACTGCGCGCGATCGACGCCAAGCGTTAGCTGGCCCGCTCTCGCGCTTGCCGCAGCGTTACGATCAACTTCGGCGCAAGCGCAAACGTATCGGAACTATCGTCATCGCCGCGAATAGAGTGTTCACGGCGGACTGTTTGGCGCGTCGTCCGCTCATGCGCCGCCGCCGGGCAATAGCGCGTGTAGCGCCTCGATCGTGTCGGCGTCCTCCACGGGCTTGTCCTGTCGCCAGCGTAACATGCGGGGAAAGCGAACCGCGATGCCGCTCTTGTGGCGGTTGCTTGAGCCGATTCCCTCGAAGCCGAGCTCGAAAACCATCGTCGGGCGCACGCTGCGCACCGGCCCGAAATTCTCGATCGTCGTCCTTCTGATCGTCGCGTCGACCTTGCGCATCTCTTCGTCCGAAAGCCCGGAATAGGCCTTGGCGAAGGGCAGCAGCGTGCGGTCGGTCTGCTCCGGCGGGCCGCTCCACACCCCGAATGTGTAGTCGCTGTAAACGCCCGAACGGCGCCCATGTCCGCGCGCGGCGTAGATCAGCACGGCGTCGACGCTCATCGGATCGAGTTTCCATTTCCACCATAGATTGGCGCCGCTCTTCTGGCGGCCGACGCCATAAGGCGCGCCCATCGCCTTCAGCATCATGCCTTCGGCGCCGCGCGTCCGAGCCTCTTCACGCTGTCGGGCGAAGGACTCCCAATCGGGTTGCGTCAGCGCTGGGCTCAGTCGCAACGGCAAATCGGCGCCGACCTGCATCGCGCAGGAATGCGTGCGCGACACGACCTCTTCGAGGAGCGCGCGTCGCTCCCGCTGCGGCTTTTCGCGCAGATCGTGGCCGTCCTTCTCAAGCAGGTCATAAGCGATCAGCGCGACTGGCCTGTCGCGTAGTATTTTTGGCGTGAGAAGCTTGCGCCCGAGACGCTGCTGCAGTTCAGAAAAGGGGCGCAGATCGCTAAGATCATCCATTGCGGAACGCGCGTCCGAACGGGGCGCGACGACGATGAGCTCGCCGTCGAGGACAATATCGTCGGGGAGAAAATCGACGAGCGCGGCAAGCTCCGGAAAGCTGTCGCTGACAAGCTCCTCGCCGCGCGACCACAGCCACCACTCTCCGGCGCGATGAATGAACTGCGCGCGTATGCCGTCGAATTTCCATTCAACGAGCCAGTCGTCGACTGGGCCGAGCAGTTCTGGATACGCCGAAAGCGGCGCCTGAAGCGGATGCGCGAGAAAGAACGGATAAGGCTGGCCGCGCAGAGGCCGCCCGTCTTCGCCGGCTTCAGCCGGCGCGACGAGCGCGACGAAATCCTGCGCCTGAGGCGCGCGGTTCGCCTGCGTGTAGCCCATCATCCGCTGCGCGACGAGCTTGGCGTCAAGCTCCGTCGCCTGGGCGATCGCTTGAGTCATTTGCAGCTTCGAGACGCCGATGCGCAATTCGCCGGTGACGAGCTTAAAAAACGGAAGGCGGTCGTCGGACGGCATGGCGTCGAGCCAGTCGCGTAGCGCCGCTTGCCGCGCAGCGTCGTCACGCTCGCGCAAGGGCAGTAGCCGTTCGTTCATCCAGACGTCGAGCGGCGCGTCTTCCACACGGGCCGGCGGCGGCAGCAAAAGCGCCAGCGTCTCGGCGAGGTCGCCGACGCTGTGATAGCACTCGTCAAGGAGCCACTCGGGCAGATCCGTCGCCTCCAAGGCGAGCTGGCGCAGGAGCTTGGTCGAGATCATCTGACGCGGCTTGCCGCCGGCGAGAAAATAGACCGTCCAGGCGGCGCTGGCGTATTGCTCCGGATCGCCGACCGCAAGGCGTAGATAGTCGACCAGCGCCTGTCTCTTGTGCTGCGTCGACGTCGCGGCGTCGATGCGCCGGTAGAGCGTGGCGAAGGTCTTCATGCGCCGTCTGTGTCGGCCCCGGCGTTCGGCTCCGCCTCGCCCTCCAGAGCTTCATCGCCATATTTGGTCGCCATCGGCCGCGCGTCATATCCCCTTTCGCGCAAATAGCGCGAAAGCGCCTCCCCGCTTCCATGCGTGACAAAGATCCGCTCTGCGCCTGTCGCGGCGATCGCCTGCAAGAGCCCCGGCCAGTCGGCATGATCCGAAAGCGCGAAACCTTGATCGACGCCGCGGCGTCGCCGATTGCCGCGCAGCCGCATCCATCCGCTGGCGAAAGCGTCGGAATGATCGCCAAAACGTCGAATCCACCCGCTTTGCACGGCATGGGGCGGCGCCAGCGCAAAGCAGCGCGAAAGCCCCGCTTTATCGAGCGCGCCGACGTTGAGCGTGGGCGGCAGCGCTATGCCGAGATCGCGATGAATTTGATTGAGCGGTTCGATCGCGCCGTGGCAAACGATCGGTCCGATATTGGCGTCGAGATGTTTGAGCAGTCGCTGCGCCTTGCCGAGCCCGTAGGCCTGCACGACGCTGGCGCGTCCCGCGCGCGCATTTTCCGCCCACCATGCATTGATGTCACCCATCACTTCCGCTTGCGGGCGCCAGCGATAAATCGGCAGACCGAAGGTCGATTCGGTGATGAAAGCATCGCACCGGACAGGCTCAAAAGGCGCGCTGACGCCATCCGCTTCGAGCTTGTAGTCGCCGGAGGCGACCCAGACCTCGCCGCGATGCTCGATGCGCACCTGCGCCGAGCCGATGACGTGGCCTGCAGGATGCAGCGAAAGCCGCACCTCGCCGATCTGTCGGCTCTCGCCATAGCGTAGCGTCTCGATGCGAACGTCGCCCAAGCGTCTGCGCAGGATCGGCGCGCAATCCTCGTGACAGAGATAGGCCCCGCTGCCCCATCGCGCGTGATCAGAATGGCCGTGCGTAATCACCGCCAGAGCCGCCGGGCGCCAGGGGTCGATGTGGAAATTTCCTGGAGGGCAGTAGAGGCCCTCTGCGGCGGGAACGATCAGATCCTTGGTCATTCTAGCCGAAGATATGAAAAGCGCGTCGGCGCGGCCCTTGGAGCAGCGCCGATAGCATAAATAGGAACTCGGTCGCACGGATTCACTTCAGGCGGCGACGACCGAGTTCGCGATGTGCCGCGAGGCGCCGCTTGCTGTCGCTTAGCTTGTCGCGGCCAAAATCTCCATTGATCCTAAAGCTTGCGCTCGACTATATGAACGCTGGCGAATGCGCTTTCGCCATACGCGCCGGGCGCGCCAATCCTGAATGGGAGCTGGGAATGAAGCTGGGGGTCGATTTCATCCTCGAAACGCTGGCGCGCGAAGGACTCGACCATGTGTTCATGGTGCCCGGCGGCCTCGTCGATCCTTTTCTGCCTGCTTTCGGAAGACAGGAAGCGCTGACGCCGATCGTGGCGGCGCAAGAAGGCGGCGCCGCCTATATGGCGGACGGCTATGCGCGAGCGAGCGGAAATTTCGGCGCGGCGCTCTGCATCGGCGGACCGGGCCTTACCAATACCGTCACTGCGGTGGCGACCGCGCAATCCGATGGGTCGCCGCTTCTTCTGATGAGCGGCGAAGTGGCGACTGTCCTCGAGGGCTTGGGCGTATTTCAGGACGCAAGCCCCCAGACGCTGGACGACGTCGCGATCATGAAGCCGCTGACGCGCTATTCCTCATCAATCGACAATCCAAAGAATATGCCGCATTTGTTTGAACACGCGCTGCTACAGCTTCGTACCCGTCCCGCCGCGCCGGTGCACCTCTCATTGCCAGGCGACTGCCTGGCCGCGGAGATCTCCGTCACCCATTCTCCGATTGACCGAGCGCTGATCGACTACAACGCGTTGTCGATGACGGCCGCCGAGTCGTCGCTGCAACATTTTCATGGCGGCTCTGGCGGCAAGCCGCCCGTCAAGATCGCCATACTGGCCGGCGCGGGCGTCGAGCACTCGAAAGCCGCCAATGCGCTGAAGGAATTCGCCGAGACCTGGCGTATTCCCGTCGCGACGACGCTGCGCGGAAAGGGCGTCTTCCCAGAGGACCATCCGCTTTCGCTCGGCGTGTTCGGCTACGCGGGGACGCACCACTCCCGCGCGGCATTGATGGACCCCTCGCTCGATCTGCTGATCATTCTGGGGTCGGGACTGAACGAGCGCGACACGATGCATTGGGCGCTCCAAGTCAAACCCAATAGGACGATCTGCGTGAACTTGCTGCCCTCCGCGATCGGGACGCATGTCCAGGACGGCGGGATCGTGGGCAGCTGCGGCGCCTATCTTCGCTATCTGCTCGATCAGAGCGACAAGTTGCGCGCGGCTCTCGAGCCGACGCTCTCCGCACGCGCGGCTTGGATGTCCGAGATCCGCTCGCAACCCCGCCTGCAGGATCCGGAAAACTGCGAGAGCGACGCGGTTCCGATTCATCCGGCCCGCGTCATCGGCGAGCTGAGAAAGGCCTTTCCGCGCGACGGCGTTCTGGTGGTGGATTCCGGCGCGCATCGCGCCTTCGCCGGCCATTACTGGGAAGCTTACGAACCCAAAACCTATGTATCCGCCACGAATCTCGGGCCGATGGGCTGGGCGATCGGCGCTGCGATCGGCGTGCAATGCGCACAGCCGCGCCGCCGCGTAGCGGTCATCACGGGCGATGGATGCATGCGCATGGGCGGCATGGAAATCGCCACCGCGGCGCGCTACCAGCTGCCGGTGATCTATGTCGTCATCAACAATGCCGCGCTCGGCAATGTTTGGTTGCGCGCGCATGGACTCGGTCCAACGCCCGACGAAATGACGCGATTGCCGGATCACGACTGGGCAGGGTTCGCACGGGCGCTGGGCTCTCGCGCCGAAACCGTGCGCTCTCCGGACGATCTTGCCGCCGCTTTCGAAAGAGCGTTGCAGGGCGTCGGCCCATGCCTCATCGACGTCAAAGCCGACAAGGCCTTCACGACGCCAGTCAAGGACTGGGCCGAGGCCATTGCGGCCTATTCCTACCACGAGTGACAAGGGGACGCGCCGATGGCTGAGTTGCCTTTTGATCCTTCAACGCTGTCGCCGGCGGATCGTGCGCGCTATGACCGCATGGTCGAACGGCGGAAGGCGCAAGGCGCAGGCTTCGGCGGTCCCTACGCCGCGCTGATGAACCATCCGCAGCTGTGCGAAAAGATCGAGGACCTCGGCTATTATTTGAAGTTCCAGGGCCATCTGCCGCGCGAGGTCTATCAGTTCGTTGTGCTGTTCGTCGCGCGTCGAACCGGCGCCGCCTTCGAATGGGCTGATCATGTTCAGCACGCCGAAGCGGCGGGCGTTCCATCCTCGTTGATCAGCGCCCTGGAAAGAGGCGAAGACTTAGGCGCCGTCGCTTCATCGCCCTATGATCTCGTCACCGCGGTGCTGACGTCGACATTGTCCTGGCAAAATATCCCGCAGAGCGTTCAGGACAAAGCCATCAAATCGTTCGGCGTCGAAGGGTTTATCGAACTCGTCGTCCTGTCCGGTTTTTATCAGATGTTTTCGGCGATCAACCAGGGTTTCCACGTCGCATTGCCGCCAGGCGTCGAGAGCCCGTTCAAGTAAATTGCACATCGCGTTTTCGTTACGCGCGGTGTTACCCCCCGAGCCTCGAGCTGCGCGATACGCGACTGCGCGGACCTTTCGGAACATAGAACCCTTCAAATCAGTTTTCTTCCTGGCGGGCGGCCTTGGCCGAACCCAGGAATTGAGATTTAGGAGCATGGAATCAATGGATGCATTAAGCGAAAATGGCGGGGACCCCATTATCTGCGCCGACGAAGAATGCAGTTTCGGCGATGCATCGAATCCACCGGCGCGGCCAGATGGAAATTCCGCCGATGTAGAGCCGCCAGCACGGGCTCGCTACACGGTCGCCCAAGTGAAGGATTCGATGAGGGAGGCGATCGACAACATCGTACAGTCCGGGACGACCGATCAAATGCGCGGCTATGCCAACGAAGCCATGGGCAAGACCAAGTTAACTCTCGGGCTCGCCACGCAATCAACTCATCTCACGCTCACCGGACTCGCGCAGATCGTCGTTGGCGAATTTCAAAAAACGCTTGGCGAAGCGAAACTTGCTGAAGACGGGAAGGACATCTTTCCGGAACTGTGAAGACGGTTGCTCCCGCCAACAGGCGGATCGGCGCGTTCCAATGGGACATTGACTGGCGCCGTTGAGTTCGCAAATGCGTTAAAGGCCAATGTCGTGACGCCGAGCGTTATCGGCAGGCGACTGACTCTGAATCCCGGACTTGTCTTCCCGGGTCTCGTATTCTGGACATGGCTCTGGGGGGCCGGTCGGCGCGATTCTCGCGACGCCTCTGCTCATCGCCGGCACGGCGACCTTCAGCCATGTATTCCCTCAGCACGAGATTCATCTTCCAGAGTAGCGCGCGCCCGTTGAGAACTGCGGGGCCCGCGGCGAGGAACAATCAACCGATCTGGAAGTTCAGTATTCGCCCGGCGGGGCAGTAACAGCGGAGAAGAGGGTATGAGCATAACATCTCAAGTCACGAACAAGGTCCAGGAGGCGCAAGACGTCGTCGCCAAAGCGTCGGCGAACGCCGCCGCGAAGGCCGCGTCCATGGCCGACGACGTCAGCGCAAAGGTCGATGAAACCATGGAGAGGGCTGACGCCGCGTTAACGACAGTGAGCGAGCAATCTCGGCAAGTCGCGGAGAAGGCCAGGTCGGCCGGCGAAGGACTCAAGACAACGATCGAAAGCGCGGTGCGCGAACAGCCGGTGACGGCGTTGTTGCTCGCCATCGCGGGAGGATTTCTCGTCGGGGCCATGTGGAAGGGCCGCAGCTAATCTCGGGCGGGCAAGATCATGATGCTGGATCCGATATTCCAACGGGTTGACGAGAGTATCGCGAACGCGACGCGAGGCGCGTCGCGTCTCGCCATCGTCGCGACCCTCGCGCTGCTCGCGCTCGGCTTCGCGACGGCCGCCGCCCACGCCTACGCCATGCGGACGTGGGGAGAGATCGCCGGCAATCTCGTCCTCGCCGGAGCTTTTCTCTTCGCGGCTCTCATCGTGTATCTCGCGACAAAGGACTCCGTCGCGCCGGAAACTCAAGCTCGAGCCGCTGAACTCGAACAGAGCAGCTTTTCGCAGCTCCCCTTCGTTGATCAGCTGTTCAAACCGGACGGAAACCTGATGCGCTCGATCGGCTCGATGGCGCCTGTCGCGGCGAAAGCAGTGGCCGAACGCGTGGCGCCCAACCTCCATCTGATCATCGGCGCCGCCGTCGGACTGATGATTGCGTCAAAAATCTCAGAAAAGCTTGACAGTACGAAGTCTCCGGAAGCGTAATCAGCGGGCGAGCGTTCAGCCGCCCGCGAGCGTACGAGGTTTGCGTTGTCGCCGAGAGCGAACTGGAAGGGCTCTCTGAAGATTGCGGAGCTCACCTGTCCGGTGGCGCTCTACTCCGCGACGTCGACGTCTGACAGGATCGCATTCCGCACGATCAACCGATCGACCGGCCACCGCGTGCGGCGGAACTTTGTCGACAGCGAAACGGGCGAACCTGTCGAGTCCGGCGATCAAGTCAAAGGCTATGAGGTCGGCAAGAACGAATATGTCGTTCTCGAACCGGAGGAAATCGCTCAGGCGACGCCAAAGAGCGACAAGACTCTCGCCATCGAGACATTCGTGGATTGCGGCGAAATCGACGCCGTCTATTTCGACAAGCCCTACTATCTGTCCCCCTCGCAAAGCGACGCGAACGAACTTTTCGTTCTGATTCGCGAAGGCATGCGCAAGAACAAAGTCGCGGCCCTGGCGAAGACAGTGCTCTTCAGGCGCGCGCGCACCGTTCTGATCAGCGCTTATGGCGATGGGCTTCTCGCGACCACGCTGAACTTCGATTATGAGGTGCGCTCGGCGCAGCAGGCGTTCGACGACGTGCCCGAGGTTAAAGTTCAGGGCGAAATGCTTCAGCTGGCCAAGCACATTATCGACACCAAGCGGGGCGCCTTCGACCCATCTACATTCGAAGACCGCTATGAGGCCGTCCTCGCCGAGTTCGTAAAAGCGAAGCTGGAAGGCACGCCGATCGCGCCGCCGCGTAAGGCTCGGGAAGCCAAGGTCGTCAATCTGCTCGAGGCGCTGCGCGAGAGCGCGGCTCTTTCCGAGCAGAGCGACAAAGCAGCAGCCAAAAAACGAGCGGCGCAGCCTCGCAAGACCAGGACAGCCGCGACACGCCGGAAAGCGAGCTGACCTCTCATGTCGCTTGCCGATTACCGTAAGAAGCGCGACTTTGGGGCGACGCGCGAGCCGAAGGGGCGAGGCGCTCGAAAGACCGGCAGCAGCTTCGTCATACAGAAACATGCCGCAAGACGGCTGCACTACGATCTTCGCCTGGAGATGGACGGCGTTTTGAAAAGCTGGGCCGTCACCAGAGGCCCAAGCCTCGTGCCGGGCGAAAAGCGGCTTGCCGTTCACGTCGAGGACCACCCTCTCGACTATCGCAATTTCGAAGGCGTCATTCCGGAAGGCCAATATGGCGCCGGCGAAGTGATCGTGTGGGACAAGGGCGTCTGGATTTCTGAAGGCGATCCGCATAAGGGCTATGCAAAGGGCCATCTCGATTTCGAGTTGCGCGGCGAAAAGCTCGGGGGCCGTTGGCATCTCGTGCGCATGGCGCGAAAGCCGCGCGAAAAGCATGACAACTGGCTTCTCATCAAAAGCGAAGACGAGTTCGCGCGTGCGCCCGAAGATGCGGACATACTCGAGGAGCTGCCGCGCTCGGTAGACACCGGGCGCACGATCGGCGATGTCGCAGAGGGCAAGCCCTCGCAGCGCTCCAAGAAAAGCGCCGTTCCGAAGCAGGCCGCGGCGCCCCGGTCAATCAAGACAAGCGCCGTCGCGCCATCCCAGGCGCCTGCGGCGGACATCGACCCGTCAAATCTCAAAGGCGCAAAGAAGGCGCCGCTGCCGAATTTCATTGCGCCGATGCAGGCCAGTTCCGGCGCCGCGCCCGCGAGCAAGGAATGGATTCACGAAATCAAATTCGATGGCTATCGCGTGCAGGCGCGCGTCGAGGCGGGACGCGTACGGCTGCTCTCGCGCAGCGGTCTCGACTGGACGAAGAAATTTGGCGATGAGATCGCGTCGGCGCTGCGCGCCCTGCCGCTCGGCGCCGGGCTCATCGACGGCGAGATCGTCGTCGAGACCAGTTCAGGCGCGTCGGATTTCTCCGCGCTGCAGGCCGATCTGAGCGCAGGGCGGACCGATCGCTTCGTCTATTGGGTCTTCGATCTTCTGCACCTCGAGGGCTACGATCTGCGCGGCGCGACCTTGCTGGAACGCAAACGGCTGCTGGAAGCGCTTTTAGCCGCTGAGAACGACGACAGAGTTCGTCTGAGTCGTCACTTCGAGGACAGCGGCGCGGTCGTGCTGGCGCACGCCTGTCGGCTCGGCCTCGAAGGCGTGGTGTCGAAGCTGCGGGATTCGCCCTATCGCTCCGGCCGCGTGAAGAGCTGGATAAAGGCCAAATGCTTCGCGCGGCAGGAATTCGTCGTCGCAGGCTATACGCCGTCGACGGTGTCGCGCCGGGCGATCGGCGCCCTCGTGCTCGGCGTTTACCAGAATGGCGTCCTTCGCCATGTCGGCCGCGTCGGGACGGGATTTACGGCGGATATGGCGCATGAGCTTTTCACGAAGCTCGATCCCATGCGCATCTCGTCGAATCCCTTTGGCGCGCGGCTCAGCGCGGACGCGGCGCGCCATGTGCGCTACGTGCGCCCCGAACTGGTGGCCGAGGTGGAATTTCGCGGCTGGACGGGCGATCAAAATCTTCGGCACGCCTCCTTTCGCGGTCTGCGCGAAGATAAGGAGGCGCGCGACGTCGTCCGCGAAAAGGCGCCGGCCGTTGAGCGGGCGACAGCGGCGAGAGCGGAGCAAAGCGTCGTGAGGCTCACCCATCCCGATCGGCTCTATTGGCCGGATCAAGGCGTAACCAAGCAGGGCCTGGCGGATTACTACGCCGACATCTGGCGCTATATCGCGCCCTTCATCGTCAATCGCCCGCTGGCGCTGCTGCGCTGCCCAAACGGCGTCGAGGGAGAGAAGTTCTTCCAGAAGCATGCTTGGAAAGGCATCGATCCGAACATCGTGCTCATCGACGATCCGAAAGGCGAAGAAGAGCCCTTGCTCAGCATCAAGGACCTCAACGGCCTGATCGCGCTCGTTCAATCCGGCGCCCTGGAAATTCATCCCTGGGGCTCGACGGCGTCTGACCGGGAGCGCCCCGACGTCATCATCATGGATCTCGATCCCGGCGAACAAGCCGCGTGGGAGTCCGTCATTGCGGCCGCGGAAGAAACGCGGGAGCGCCTCCAAGACCTTGGGCTCGCCGCCTTCGTGAAAACATCAGGCGGAAAGGGGCTTCATGTGGTGGCGCCCGTGACGCCCAAAGCAAAATGGCCAGAGGTGAAGGCTTTCACCAAAAACATCGCCGATGCGATGACACATGACAGCCCGAGCAAATATGTTGCAACGATCACGAAATCGAAGCGCCGCGGCAAGATACTCGTCGACTATCTGCGCAATCAGCGCGGCGCCACGGCTGTCGCGCCCTACTCCACGCGCGCCCGCCCCGGCGCCGCCGTGTCGATGCCGCTCGCCTGGGACGAACTTAGTCCGGCGATCGGACCTGACTATTTCACGATCGTGAAAACCCTCGCGCGCCTCGGATCGCTGCAGAGCGATCCCTGGGGAGACTTTCGTCAAGCGGCGGCGCCGATCGAAACGCCGAAGGCGCGCAGAAGGAGAAAAGCTTAGCGACGTTTGGCGCCGCGCTTTTCCGCATCGATGCTCTTGCGGAGCGCATCCATGATATTGACGACATTGCTTGGAGCCGCCGACGCCTGTTTTTTGCCGCGAGCGGGCGTGTGCGCCTTCTTCTTTCCGGAAATGATGTCCAGCAACTGCGCTTGAACGGGATCATGGGTCATCGCCGAATCCCAGTGACTCTTGCGCTCCTCGATCAATTTGGAAATCAGGTTGAGAGCTTTCGCGTTCGGCGTCTCGGCGCCGATCTTGTCGAGGTAGTCCTTCGCATCGCGCACCTCGTCGGCGAAGCGCAATGTCCATAAGAGAAGCCCCTTGTCGCGTGGCTCGACCATCACGGCGCGCTCTCGTCGATACATCACGAGCCGCGACAGGCCGACTGTGCCCGTCGCCTTCATCGCGTCGCGAATGACGGAAAAGGCCTCAACGCCGACCGGATCGTCCGGCACAAGATAGTGGGGCTTATCGAACCAAATCCAGTCCACGCTCGCGGCCGGCGCAAAGGTCTCGATATCGATCGTTCGCGTGCTTTCGAGGCTTAAGGCGTCAAGCTCTTCATCTTCAAGCAGCACGTAATCGTCTTCGCCGCGCGGATAACCCTTCGCCGCATCGTCTTCGCCGATCGGCGCGCCGGAGACCGCGTCGACATATTGGCTGACGACGCGGTTGCCGGTGTTTCGATTAAGGATGTGGAAGCGAACTTTCTCGCCTTCAGTCGTGGCCGGCGTCATCGCGACCGGACAGGTCACAAGCGAAAGCTTCAAATAGCCTTTCCAGAATGACCGCGGCGCCATTCTAAACCCCTCCGAGGGCAGCGAACTCTCCAATAACGTTCCGTCGAACGCATCGTTCCGCTTTCGCCCTATTCCGCCGCGCGTCTTGGAACATTTGCCCCTCGAATATTGTTGAATTCAAGCATGACTCTTCATCTGCCCGTTGTCATTGGAGTCGACGGCTCCCACATGGCGAGCGCCGCCCAAGGGCTCTTCGAAATGGAAAAAAAGGCTGAAATGCAAACGACGCAGGGCCGCCGGGGCGCGCCAGGGCGCAGCGGAACGCTCCACCAGCTCCCTTTCCTTGGAAAGGATGGGGAATTGACCTCCGGGCTGCGCGACATATACGCGACGAGCCTCATAGAACCCATGCCGGACAAGTTTCTCGACTTACTCGTACGACTTTCGACGTCGGCAGCCAAATAGGCTGTGAGGATTCTTGCTCCCGCGCGCTCCTGAAAACGCGCGACTGGCGCCTTGAGGTGAGTCGCGCTGAAGTGACTAGAAAACAATGGACAAAAAAATGATTGCCTGTCGTCCAACTCAACAGGCAATCATCGCGGATCAATCGTCGAGGAAGTCATTTTCGGTTGCGCAGCCAATGCTCGATCTCCGCTTGTCGCGATTCGCGAATATGAATGAGCCGCTCCCGCGGCGATTCGACTTGCGACCAAAGCAGCGTCTTGGCGAGAGCTTCGACAATGCGCCGCCAGTCTAATCCAAGTTTCGGCTTCGAACTCATTTCGGCTCTCCTTTCATCGGAGACGGATAAGAAAACAACTCTCCCTTTTTAAGAATGTTCCAAGATGCCGGCAAAGCTCTGACTCCCCTCTTGGCCGAAGGAAATATGGAGGGGGCGCGCCAATTAAAAAGCCCGAACCTAAGGTTCGGGCAGATCGAGAAGCGCCAGGAGAGGACGTCGCGCCAAGCTTGCGGCGCGCTAAAGATTCACGACTTCAGAGTCTTCAGCCAGGTGTCCACCTCTTCGCGAATGCGGTCCCGCCCTTCGCCGTAGCGTTCTTGGAGAACGCCCTCAAACTGCTCGCGCTTGCCGTCCATGCGCGCGAGATCGTCGTCGGTCAGTTCCGCCCACTTCTCTCTCACCTTGCCCTTGATCTGTTTCCAGTTGCCTTCGACACGATTCCAATCCATCGCCGTTCTCCCAAGGTTAAGGAGAGTTCCACGCCGACGGAACGCGGGCGCAACCGCTTTGTTCCAGGATTCTAGCGGGAGGTGAATCGAATCGTCGCGCTCAATCGCCGGTCACGCGGCGACGCCGCAACACTTCTTGAACTTCTTGCCGGAGCCGCAGGGACATGGATCGTTACGCCCCGCCTGCTTGCCCTTCACGACGGGCGCGCTCTTGCGATTGGCCTCTTCGAGGAAATACCAGCGGCCATCCTGCGCGTCATGTCGAAACAGCGACCGCTCCCGATGCGCATAGCGTTCGCCTTCGCTGCTGAAATGCGCGACGAACTCGACGTAGCCCGTTTCATCGCCCTGCAGCCCCTGTTCTGTCGACAGGATCTCGAGTCCAAGCCATTGCGAGTTGCGCGACCAATGCGTGATGGCCTTGCGATCAAAGTCGTAACGCGACTCCGGCGCCAAGGAGTCGACAAGGTAGTCGATGTCACCCCGTGCGAAGGCGGTGTAGCGCGAGCGCATGAGCGCTTCAGCGCTTGGCGCCGGCAGTTTCTCTTCGATGTAACGAGCGCAGCAGGCCGAATAGGAATGCTTTTGCGCGTCCATCGCGCGGCAGGGACATGTCTGGTCGGTCATCGCTCTGTCAGCGTAAGAATGATCGCGCGGCTGCGCCTGGGTCTCAGACCTAGGCGACGAACGCGCCGACGTCCAATAATATTGAGAATCGGCGGCTTGAGCCCTCGAGCGTCCGTCAGCCGTCGGCGCCGCCTTCGCCGGGACGCAGTTTCGAAGCCACGGCGCCGGCTGGGGGCTTGAGACGCTTCACCGCCTCCATCGCGATCGGATCGAGGCCGGCGCCGCCATGATCGACATGCGCGAGGATGGCGTTCCGCATACGCGGGTCCCAGAACTTCCTCAAGTGATCCGCCATGCTCGCGACGCCTTCGGGATGCTTCTGAGCCGTGAAGAACGTGCCGATCTGGTTAGCCATTCTGACGAGCTTATCGACCGAATCATGCGACATGTGCGGAAACCTGTTCGAGGATGCGTCCTGGATGGGTGAAGATTTCGAAGTCGCGGCCGCGCATGACCGCGACGAGCGTCATGCCGCAGTGTTGCGCGTTGCGCACCGCGAGCGCGGTCGGCGCCGAAACAGCGGCGATGATCGGCGCGCCCATGCGCGCAGCCTTCTGCACGAGTTCGACCGATACGCGGCTCGTCATCAGCACCACGCCTTGCCCCGCGGCGATGGCCTGGCGCGTCATCGCGCCGGCGAGCTTGTCGAGGGCGTTGTGGCGGCCGACGTCCTCGCGCGCGATCAGCGCGCCGGAGACGGGATTCCAGAAGGCCGCGGCGTGGATGGCGCGGGTCTCCTGATTATATTTCTGAGCGGCAGGCAGACGCTCCATCGCCTCGATCAAGGCGTCGGCGCGCACCGACAGCGCATTGTCGATAGTCGGTAGAACGCGCGTCGCCGCCTCCAGGCTCTCAATGCCGCAAAGACCGCAGCCCGTCGGCCCCGCCATCGAACGGCGCCGCTCGACATAGGCTTCCTGCCGTCCGCCCCTGAGCCAGGCGCGCAGTTCAATGCCGGCGTCGGAGACGACGATCTCGACGTCGCCCGCCTGCTCCGGCGAGTCGATCAGCCCCTCCGTCAGCGCGAAGCCGATCGCGAAATCCTCGAGATCCGCCGGCGTCGCCATCATCACCGCATGGGTGGAGCCGCCAAAGGTGAAGGCGACCGGCGTCTCTTCGGGGATCACGCGAGAAGAACGCGCCGTCACATCGTGACGGCGCGCCAGGCATTCCACCCGTAGTGTCGGCGACGGCGTCTCCGTCATTCCGCCGCGTCGATCGTGCTCGCGATGCGACGGCTCTGCTCCGTCAGCTCGCGATATTGATGCTGCCAGTCGGTTGGTCCGTTGGTGGTCGAGATCTGCACCGCCGTAACCTTGTATTCCGGACAATTGGTGGCCCAGTCCGAATTGTCGGTCGTGACCACATTGGCCTGAGTGGTCGGATGATGGAACGTCGTATAGACGACGCCAGGCGCGACACGATCCGTGATCTTGGCGCGCAGCGTCGTCTCGCCGGCGCGGCTCGCCACCTTCACCCAGTCGCCGTCGCGCACGCCGCGATCCTCGGCGTCATGCGGGTGGATCTCGAGGACGTCCTCGGGATGCCACTGGCTGTTCTCGGTGCGTCGCGTCTGCGCGCCGACATTGTATTGCGACAGGATGCGGCCGGTCGTGAGCAGCAACGGGAAGCGCGGCCCCACCTTCTCCTCGGTCGGAACATATTCGGTGATGACGAATTTGCCCTTGCCGCGCGCGAAGCTTTCGATGTGCATGATCGGCATGCCGTCGGGCGAGGCGTCGTTGACCGGCCATTGCAGCGAGCCGGCTTCCGCGAGTCGCTTGAACGAAACGCCCGCGAAGGACGGCGTCAGCCGCGCGATCTCGTCCATGATCTCGCTAGCGTCAGCGTAGTTCCAATTAAGTCCCAGCTTGTTGGCGAGCAACTGGGTGACTTCCCAGTCGGCGTAGCCATTCTTCGGCGACATCACCTTGGTGACGCGCTGAATGCGGCGCTCGGCGTTGGTGAAGGTGCCGTCCTTCTCGAGGAAGGTCGCGCCCGGCAGGAAGACATGCGCGTAGTTCGCGGTCTCGACCAGGAAGAGATCCTGCACGATGACGATGTCCATATTCGCCAGCGCGCGCGACACATGGCGCGTATCGGGGTCGGACTGCAGAATGTCCTCGCCCTGGACATAAAGTCCCTTGAACGTGCCCTCGATCGCCGCGTCGAACATGTTGGGAATGCGCAGGCCCGGCTCCGGATCGAGGGAAACGCCCCAATCCTTCTCGAACGCCTGGCGCGCCGCATCGTTCGAGATGTGGCGATAGCCCGGCAGCTCGTGCGGGAACGAGCCCATGTCGCAGGAGCCCTGCACATTGTTCTGACCGCGCAGCGGATTCACGCCGACGCCGCGGCGGCCGAGATTGCCGGTCGCCATGGCGAGATTGGCGATGCCCATGACGGTGGTGGAGCCCTGGCTATGCTCCGTCACGCCAAGGCCGTAGTAGATCGCTCCATTGCCGCCGGAGGCGTAAAGACGCGCGGCGCCGCGAATGTCGGCGGCCGGCACGCCGAGCACGCTTTCGAGCGCCTCGGGGCTGTAGCGGTCGTTGGCGACGAAGGCGGCCCAGTCCTGATATTCGTCCCAGTCGCAGCGCGCCTTCACGAAATCCAGATTGGCGAGATTTTCTGTCACGATCACATGCGCCAGCGCCGTGACCATCGCGACATTGGTGCCGGGCTTGAGCGGCAGATGATAATCCGCCTTGATGTGGGGCGACTTCACGAGGTCGATGCGGCGCGGATCGATGACGATCAGCTTGGCGCCCTCGCGCAGGCGCTTCTTCATGCGCGAGCCGAACACCGGATGCGCGTCGGTTGGATTGGCGCCCATGACGAGAATGACGTCGGCGTCGTCGACCGAGTCGAAATCCTGCGTGCCGGCGGAGGTGCCGAAGGCCTGCGCCAGGCCGTAGCCCGTCGGCGAATGGCAGACGCGCGCGCAAGTGTCGGTATTATTGTTGCGGAAGCCTTGACGCGCGAGCTTCTGAACGAGGTAGCTCTCCTCATTCGTGCAGCGCGACGAGGTGATCACGCCGACGGCGTTCTTGCCATATTTCTCCTGCGCCGCCTTTAGCCGGTCGGCGGCGAAGCCGACCGCTTCGTCCCACGAGACCACGCGCCAGGGCTGGTCGATCGATTCGCGGATCATCGGATTGAGAATGCGGTCGCCATGTTGGGCGTAGCCGTAAGCGAAACGGCCCTTGATGCAGCTATGGCCGTGGTTGGCCTTGCCGTCCTTCCAGGGCACCATGCGGACGACTTCTTCGCCGCGCATCTCCGCCTTGAAGGTGCAGCCGACGCCGCAATAGGCGCAGGTCGTGATCTCGGAATGCTCCGGCTGACCGACGGCGACCACCGACTTCTCGATCAGCGTCGCGGTCGGGCAGGCCTGAACGCAGGCGCCGCAGGACACGCATTCCGATTCCATGAAGGCTTCGTCCATGCCGGGCGAAACCCGCGAGTCGAAACCGCGGCCCGATATCGTCAGCGCGAAGGTGCCCTGCACTTCCTCGCAGGCGCGCACGCAGCGGTTACAGACGATGCACTTGGACGGATCATAGCTGAAATAGGGATTCGACTCGTCCTTCGGCTTCCAGTCGAAATTCACTTCGCCGTTGTTGCGGGCGAAGACGTGATTGGCGCCGTCATAACCGTAGCGGACGTCGCGCAGGCCCACAGCGCCCGCCATGTCCTGCAGCTCGCAATCGCCATTGGCCGCGCAGGTCAGGCAATCCAGCGGATGGTCGGAAATATAAAGCTCCATCACGCCGCGGCGGATGGCGGCGAGGCGCGGGGTCTGCGTCTTGACCGAGATGCCGGGCGCAACCGGCGTCGTGCAGGAGGCCGGCGTGCCGTTGCGGCCCTCGACCTCGATGACGCAGAGCCGGCAAGAGCCGAACGCCTTGATGCTGTCGGTGGCGCAGAGCTTCGGGATTTCGGTGCCAACCTCCATCGCCGCGCGCATGATCGACGTGCCCTCGGGCACGGTGACGCTCTTACCGTCAATGGTCAGCGTGACCGATTTTACGGATGGCGATTCGGGCGTGCCGTAATCGATTTCTTTGATAAGCGTCATGGCGGCTACCTCACTCAGCGGCTTCAAGGGCCGGCTTGCGGAAGTCCTCGGGAAAATGTCGAAGCGCGCTCTCGACCGGATACGGCGCAAAGCCGCCCAATGCACAGAGCGAGCCAAACTTCATCGTGTGGCAGAGATCCTTGAGGAGCGCGATATTCGCATCGACGTCCATGCCGTTGCGAATCTTGTCGATGGTCTCAACGCCGCGCGTCGATCCGAGCCGGCAGGGCGTGCACTTGCCGCAGCTCTCGATGGCGCAGAACTCCATGCCAAAACGCGCCATCCAGGACATGTCGACGGTGTCGTCGAAGACGACGAGGCCGCCATGGCCGATGAGACTGTCCTTGGCCGCGAAGGCTTCATAGTCGATCGGAAGGTCGAAAAGCGACACGGGCACATAGGCGCCGAGCGGGCCGCCGACCTGAACCGCCCGGACGGGACGACCAGAGCGGGTGCCGCCGCCGATCTCGTTGACGACCACGCCGAGCGGAATCCCGAAGTCCGTCTCGAAGAGACCGCCATATTTGACGTTGCCGGCGATCTGCAGCGGCATGGTGCCGCGCGAGCGGCCGACGCCGAGATCGGCGTAATGCTTCGCGCCCTTCTCCATGATCATCGGGATGGTGGCCATGGACAGCACATTGTTGATGACCGTCGGCTTGCCGAAGAGCCCGACATGGGCCGGCAGCGGCGGCTTGGCGCGCACGATCCCGCGCTTGCCCTCGAGAGATTCGAGCAGCGAGGTCTCCTCGCCGCAAACATAGGCGCCGGCTCCGATGCGCAGTTCGACGTCGAAGTCGAAACCCGAACCCTTGATGTTCTTGCCGAGCCAGCCCGCCTCAAGCGCCTTCTCGATCGCCGCCTGAAAGACCTTGGCGACGATGGGATATTCGGAACGCAGATAGACATAGCCCTTGGAGGCGCCGACGGCGTATCCGCAAATGAGCATGCCTTCGATCAGCGAGAGCGGATCGCCCTCCATGATCATGCGGTCGGCGAAAGTGCCGGAATCGCCCTCGTCGGCGTTGACGACCACATATTTCTGGCCCGGCGGACAGTCCGCTACGGTCTTCCATTTGATGCCCGTCGGAAAGCCCGCGCCGCCGCGGCCGCGCAGGCCCGACTTTGTGACCTCTTCGACGACGGCCACGCGCCCGATCTCGAAGGCGCGCGTGAGACCCTTGAATCCCTCATGCGCCTCATATTCGGCGACCGACAGCGGATCGATGACGCCGCAACGAACGAAGGTGACGCGGTTCTGCTTCTTCATCCAGGGATGTTCGTCGACGATCCCGATGTTCAGCAGATGCGCGCCGCCGGTCAGGAACCCGGCGTCAAACAGCGACGCGACGTCCTTGACCTTGGCCGGTCCGTAACCGACACGGCCCGCGGGAGTCTCCACCTCGATCAGGGGCTCGAGCCAGAGCATTCCACGCGAGCCGTTTCTTACGATCTCGACTGTTTCGCCGCGGGCTGCGGCCTCTTGCGCGACGGCGGCGGCCAGTTTGTCGGCGCCCATCGCAACGGCGGCCATGTCCAGCGGGATGTAAAGCTTCACCATCAGTCGCGCGCCTCCGCGGCGATTTCGTCAAGCATTTCAGCGTCGACGCGGCCGATCGGCTCGCCGTCATAAAGCGCTGAAGGGCTGTGGGCGCACAGTCCCAGACAATACACCGCCTCGACCGACAGGGCGCCGTCCGGCGTCGTGCCGCCCCAGTCGAGCTTCAACTTGTCGAGAAACGCCCGCGCCTGTCGCTCCGCCCCCATCGATTGACAGGATTCGGCCCGGCAAATCTTGAGCGAATGGCGTCCGTGCGGGGCGCGATGGAAGTCATGGTAGAAGGTCACGACGCCATGCATTTCGGCGCGCGAAATATTGAGCGCCTCGGCCATTTCCTTGACGGCGGCGTCGGGCACATAGCCGAACTCTTTTTGGAGCGCGTGCAGAATGGGCATCGCGGGTCCCTCAAGACCCATATGGGCGGCGATGATCTCCCGCGCGCGCTCCTCGCTATACTGAGCAGCGCCAGACATTTCTTCCCTTTCAGCCTGGACGTTGCGCATATGCGGTCGTCCTATTTAGACTAATTCCGAGAACAGTGCCGGAAATCCAAGGCCCGATCAATAGCGACCATCCGTTGTGCGATAGGGCGATCCTATCAACCGTCGAGCGTGTGGCTTTCTGCAAGCTTCTTGGCCTCCGAGACCAAGGCGGCGACCAGCGGAATCACCGGTTCGCGCTGCGGCGCCACAAGGCCGATTTCATGCACAGCCTCCGGCTCAACGATGGGGATGGACCGCAACGGCGCCGCCACGTTTAGGGTCTTCGCGAGCTTCTCCGGGAGCACCGTGGCCCAGCGGCCGGATCTCACATGATCAAACAGCAAGATGACATCGTTCGACTCGAGGATCGGCACGGGCTCGGAACCGCCCTTGCGAATGAGTTGCTCGACGATGCGACGGTTCTGCATGTCCGGCGTGAGAAGACAGAGATCGATGCGACCGACCTCGCCCCATGTCACCCGGTCGCGGTTGCCGAGCGGATTGTCGGCGAAGGTCAGCAGCCGGTAGCGTTCGGAACAGAGCGGCACCGTGCGCACGCGGCCAAGCGGCTCATTGTCGAGATAGGTAATGCCGGCGTCGATCTCAAGATTATCGAGCATGGTCAGCACCTCGCTCGACGACGCGGAGATCACGGAAAAGCGCACCCCCGGATGCTTCTCGCGATAGGGCGTCGTCAGCGCCGAGACAATGCCAAGCGCGGTCGGGATGACGGCGATCTTCAGCTGGCCGGTCAGGCCTTCCTTGAGCGTGCGAACTTCCTGGCGCATCGCGCGCGCGTCGCCGACGATGCGCTTCGCCCATTCGAGCACCCGTTCGCCTTCGGCGGTCAGGCCGTGGAAGCGCGAGGAACGGTTGACGAGCAACACGCCGAGCGAATCTTCGAGCTGCTTGACGCCGGCCGAGAGCGTGGGCTGGGTGACGCCGCAAATCTCCGCCGCGCGCGAAAAGCTCTTCTCCTTTGCGACGGCGATGAGGAATTCAAGCTTGTCGATCACGACCGGGTCCACAATCGGGTCGCCAGGACGCAGCGGCCAGGGCGTCACTGGCGCTTTCGTCAACCCGCATGGGCGTCACATTAGCATATCCGCCCAGGCCGCGCCGAAATTTTCAAACGAATCCAAATCGCTCGCGCGCCGCTAGGCAATTTGCCCGATCAGGGCCTAAGCGCGTAATGCGCGTTGGACCTCCCTTCGATTCCTGCTCTACTGAGCGACGGGTTTTTCGTCGGGGAATGCGCCAATGCGGTTGATCGTTGGGCTCGTCTTGCAGCTTGTCGGCATCACCCTCATCTGCCTTACGCTGACCGCGGGCTGGGTGATGGTCGACGCGCATCGCGCAATCGAAACGGAAGCGGCGACGTCCGCGGAGCGCGTCGCACACCAGCTCGAAAATCTCTACTGGCAGGCCATCCTCTGGCGGGGCAGCATGCGGCGCGACAACATTTTGCCCGTCCCCGACTGGGAGTCGCTTTCGACCTTAAAGCTCGTTTCGCCGGGCGTCTGCGTCAGCTATGCGCCGGGCGATGACGAGCCGCAAACCCTTTGCAGCCAGCTCGAGGGCGTCGGCTCCGCCGCGCCGGCATGGTTTGCTTCGGCCTATGAGCGCGTCTTTGGCGCACATGCGCCGATCATTCGGCCCTTGACCGTGCGGCAACCGGAAACCGGCGCAATCCTCGTCAGGGCGGACGCCGGCGCGGCGATCCGACAAGCCTGGCGGCAGATCTCGATCATCGTCGGCGTTGCGGCCTCGATGGCGGTCTGCATTTGCCTCTTGGCCGCGGTCGCCATCGTCCATGCTCTGGCGCCGACCCGGGCCATCGTCTGCGGGCTGCGTCAGTTGGAGCAAGGGAATTACGCCAGCCGGCTAAACGCCATCACGAAAAGCGAGTTCGGCCTGATCGCGCGCGCCGTCAACGACCTTGCCGAGCGGCTGGCGCGGACGACGGCGGAGCGCGCCGCGCTCACCAAGCGGTTGTTCGAAGTCCAGGAGGAGGAACGCCGCGCGCTCGCCCGCGACCTGCACGATGAATTCGGTCAGTGCCTGACGGCGACCCTCGCCTTCGCCGGGTCGATCGAGTCGGCGGCGGCCAAGATCGATCCGGGCGTCGCCGAGGACGCCCGCTCAATCGGGCGCGTCGCCAAGCGCATGATGACCACCCTGCGCGAGGCGCTTGCCAGGCTGCGCTCGCAGGACCTCGACGAACTCGGGCTCGAAGCCTGTCTCGTCCAGCTCGCGGCGAGCTGGAACGCCAAAGCGGGACGAAAGGCGGTCATCCATCTGAGGCTCACGGGCGACCTCGCCGACCTTCCTCAGACGATTTCGACGAGCCTCTATCGCATCGCGCAGGAATGTCTGACCAACGCGATGCGGCACGGCGACTCGCAAAACGTCTATCTGCGCGTCGAGCGCGCGGCGGCGGCCGACGGGCTCGTCGCGCTGACGGTCGAGGATGACGGCGGCGGCGACGCCTCCCGCCTCGCCGCCGCCTCCGGCCATGGCATTCTCGGGATTCGCGAGCGCATCGCGGCTTTCGGCGGAAGTCTGTCGATCAGCGACGCCACGAAAGGCGTGCGCGTCGTCGCGCGCATTCCGCTCATCGCCGTCGCGCCCACGCCGATGAAAGGTCTCGCGCTCGCATGACCACAATTCTTCTCGTCGACGACCACCCGATCGTTCGGGAGGGATATCGGCGGCTCTTAGAGCGCCAGCCGGATTACAAGATTGTCGCCGAAGCCGCCAATGCCGCGGAAGCCTATCAGGCCTATCGGAAGGTTTCGCCCGACATCGTCATCATGGATCTTTCTCTCCCGGGCGCGAGCGGCGTCGAAGCGGTCCGCCACATCAGGCAGTGGGATAAGAGCGCGCGCATTCTGATCTTCACCATGCACAGCGGCGCGGCCTTCGCGCTGAAAGCGTTTGAGGCCGGCGCATCCGGCTATGTCACCAAAAGCAGCGACGCCGCGGAGCTGCTCCGCGCGGTGGCGATCGTCGCCAAGGGCGGCCGAGCGCTCAGCGACGACGTCGCGAGAGAGATCGCCGCGGAGCGATTGGGCGAGGGCCGCGCGCTCGTCGATGAGCTTGGCCCGAGAGAGACGGAGATCTTGCGGCTCGTCGCGTCGGGCAAAACGACCGAGGACATCGCCGGCCTCCTGAATCTCAGTCCGAAAACCGTTCAGAACTACCATTATCAGATCAAATCCAAGATCGGCGCGCGCACCGACGCCCATCTGGTCTGGCTCGCCATCGGCGCAGGACTTGTCGGCGACGCGTCGGCGACCTGATCGGCCGCCCAAAGGAAATATGCCCAGACCGCCGCAGGCGAAAGGCCGAAGCTTCCAACGCTTCGCGCGGCTACGCCTTCAACTGGAACAGCGGAGCCTGGCGATGGTTAAGAAGACGCTCACTCACCTTTGTTTATCGGCGCTCATCGCAATCGCGACCGGAGCCGTCGCGACCGGCGCTCGCGCACAATCATCCCCGCCGTTCAAACTCGCGGTCTTCGACATCGAGCTCGACGACTTCACCGCCGGGGGTCCGATCGCCGGGGAAAGCCCCGAAGAAACCGCGCGCCTCCAGCGGATGACCGCGCTGGCGCGCGAACTCCTGACTCAATCCGGGCTGTTCGAAATCATCGACGGAAGCGCGGCGACGGATCAGAGGGTCAAGGACCATTGGCTGCGCAAGTGCAACGGCTGCGACGCCGACATTGCGCGCACGCTTGGCGCAGACTTGTCCTTCGTCTGCTTCTTTCGAAAAGTCAGCGTGATGGAGCAATATCTCGAAATGCGCATTCGCGACGCGCGCACGGGAGAACTGGCGCATATCTCGCAGACGGATCTGCGTGGGGAAACCGACCAGTCATGGACCCGGGCGCTGAAGTTCCTGATGAGATATCATCTTGTCGAGCCGGAACTCGCGCGTCGGAACCACCCGCTTCAGCCATGACGGCGGCCCGCGCTTTCCCTGAGGTCATGGTTAACAGCTTATCAACAACCGCCCCCGAATCGCCCAATTCCAAGCCTATTTCCGACTGTGCGCCTTAGGCGCTATTATATATAGGCGGCGTTTTCATGCGATCCCGCGCGTTTCAGCGCCGGGTGACGGGGCTAGGCGGATGACCTTCTCGAAATCCACATTGGTTGCGGCGACGACCGTATTGCTGATCGTGTTTGGCGCCGCCGCGCCCGCCCGCGCGACCCCGTCGATCGTCGTCGATGTCGCCTCGGGCGCCGTGCTCTCGCATGATCAGGCGACCGCCTCCTGGTATCCCGCCTCCGTGACGAAGCTGATGACGGCCTATGTCGCGCTCGAGGCGGTGCGCCAGGGGCGCATCTCGCTCGACACCCCGGTGATGATGTCGCCGCGCGCTTGCGGCATGGCGCCTTCCAAGATGGGCTTCAGACCCGGCTCGGAAGTCACCCTGCACAATGCGCTCGTCATGCTGATGGTGAAATCCGCCAATGACATCGCCGTCGCCATCGCCGAAGGCGTGTCCGGCTCGGTCGAGGCCTTCGCCGACGAGATGAACCGCCACTCCGCCGCCCTCGGCATGACGCAGTCGATATGGGTCAATCCTAACGGCTTGCCCGATGCGCGGCAGGTCACTTCGGCCCGCGACCTCGCCATTCTCGGCCGCGCGCTCTACCTGCAGTTTCCCGAGCACGCCAATCTGTTCAACATCGGCGCGATGCAGCTCGGCAAGCAGATCATCCCCACGCATAACCATCTTCTCGGCCGTTATGCCGGCGCCGACGGCATGAAGACCGGTTTCACCTGTTCGGCCGGATTTAATCTTGTCGCTTCGGCCACGCGCGGCGGCCGACGTTTGATCGCCGTCGTCCTCGGCGCGCCCAATCCGATTCTGCGCACGGCGAAGACGGCGGCGCTGCTCGATCGCGGCTTCCAGAGCGGCGCGGCTGTCGCCTCTTTGGCCTCCCTGCCCAGCTCCGGCCCAACGGCGGCGCCTGACTTGCGCGAGTCCGTGTGCCACCACCGCGGCCCTGCGGCGGCTGAATTCATGGCGGAGATCGAGGACGCCTCGGTCCCAGTCGGCTCAGGCGTTCCGCTGCTCGACACGCTCGGCGGCGCTCCGCAGCAGCAGATGAACGCCAAGGAGATCGCGCACCTGCCGCGCCCGCGTTTTGAGCCCGTGTCGGTCTATGTGGGACGCGCGCCGGGCTATGCCGGGCCGGTGGCGCGAGCCCGCGCGCCGGGAGCGCCGGTCGGCGAGCAGCCTGATCTTGCCGCCTATGCGTCCCAGCCGGAGGCCGGCGACGCCAGCGCCTCGCCGATCAGCAAGCCGGCGCCCGACGCCATATCGCTGCGACGCGCCAAACACGCCAAGGCCGTGAAAGCGGCGCGCGCCGCCAAGGCGGCAAAGGCGGACGCTGCAAAGGTCGACGACGTCGTCGCCGAGGAGCCAGCCGCGAAGCCCAAGGCGGCAAGAAGCGCGACAAAGCCGAAAGTGGCCGCGCCGCACGCCGCAGCGCAAAAGCCGGCGGCCTCGAAGGCGCACTCGGCCGCCGAACAGGGCAAGAGCTGAGAATCTCAAAGGATCGTTCGTTCTGGAAACGCGCGGCGTTTTCGGCGAAGATGCGAGCCTTCCGAGAGCAGGAAATTTCTCCTGCTCCGGCGCGAGTTCCGCTGAATGAACGATCTGACCAAGGCCGCCGCGAGTCGCGCGACGCGCTCGGCGCCGCCGCCCATTCCGCTGACCGTCATCACCGGCTTCCTTGGCGCCGGCAAGACCACGCTACTCAACCGCCTGCTCGCCTCGCCGGCGCTCGCCGATACGCTCGTCCTGATCAATGAGTTCGGCGAGATCGGCCTCGATCATCTCTTCATCGAGAAGATCGACGGCGACATGGTGATGATGAGTTCTGGCTGCGTGTGCTGCTCGATCCGCGGCGATCTGGTGAACACGCTCGAAGATCTGCTGAAGCGTCTCGACAACGGTCGGATCAAACCGTTCAAGCGCGTCGTGCTGGAAACGACTGGCCTCGCCGATCCCGCGCCGATCCTGCACACGATCATGTCCCACGCCTATCTGATGATGCGCTATCGGCTCGACGGCGTCGTCACGCTCATTGATGCGGTGAATGGCGAAGCGACGCTCGACGCGCATGAGGAAGCCGTCAAACAGGCCGCCGTCGCGGATCGGCTCGTCATCGCCAAGACGGATCTGCCGCAAGGCGCCGAGCGTGTGGATGCGCTGAAGGCGCGGCTGGCGCGGCTCAACCCGGGCGCCCTACAGCTTGACGCCGCCGAGGGCGAAGCGACGCCCGAGGCGCTCCTCAACTGCGGCCTCTACGATCCTGCGACGAAGACGCCACGCGTGAAGGAATGGCTCAACGCCGAAGCGGTGGAAACAGCGCAGGCGCATGATCACACGAGCCATGAGCATGAGCATGGCCATGACCATGAGCATCACCACGAAGCGCACGGCCATCGCCACGACGTGAACCGGCATGACGCGCATATCCGCGCCTTCTGCTTTTCCTCCGAGACGCCGCTGACGCCAGCCTCCTTCGACATTTTCATCGACCTTCTGCGTCACACCCACGGGCCGCGCATGTTGCGCGTGAAGGGAATCGTGGCGCTGGCCGACGATCCGTCGCGCCCCGTGGCGATCCATGGCGTGCAGCATATCTTTCACCCGCCGCACCGCCTCGACGCTTGGCCCGACGCTTGGCCGGAAGCGGACAGACGCACGCGCATCGTCTTTATCGTCAAGGATCTCGACGAGGGTTTCGTCCACGGACTCTACGGCGCGCTCGTCAATCACCCCGCGCCCGACCGTCCGGACGCGCAGGCGCTCACCGACAATCCGCTTGCGCCGAGGCCAGGCGGCCTGTTCGGCTAGAGCCGGTTCCGAAAAAGTTGACAGACTTTTTCGATGAGAACCTGCGCCAACATTTTGCTTTTGAGCGATTCCTTATCGATCACATGAGTCCATGTGATCGGGAAGCGCTCTAAGGGCGGTTGAACAGATCGGAGACGCGACGCTCGGCGTCCTGGATAGTCTCGATCCATCGAGGCGGCAGTTTGGCGAATACGCCGGCCGCTTGCGATGAGAACCAATCGGCGACGGCGTGAGCGATGGACGATATGCTGCTCTCAAGGCGCGATGGCTGACGCGTTCCACGCAGCCAGAAGGCCAGCGTCGGGAACGCCGTGACGGTCACCATCGCGGCGCCCACAAGCGCGGACGCCGTCTCTGGCGCCAACTGTCCCCTCCCCACGCCGAGATAGGTGAGCGCAACGACAAGCGGCAGAGTGGTCGACGACAAGAGCGCCAGCGCCGGCATGTCCCGCTCGGGCACCGTCCCGCGAAAAAGATTCAGGGGCGCGAGACGAATGAGCAGGAAGGCGACGCAAAAAAACGCGAAAAGCGCGACGGTCGCCGGGCTCCTGACGAGCGCCACAAAGTCAAATGACGCGCCGCTCTCGATAAAAAAGAGCGGAATCAAAAAACCGGAGCCGATGGCGGTCAAACGATCGTTGAGGATTTCGGCCTTGGTGCCCCGCACCAGGACCGCGACGGCCATGCCCGCCATGTAGGAGCCGACCACAAGCTCCATGCCCAGCCTGTCGGCGAATGAGACGAAGCCAAGCAAGACGAGGAGCGCGATTCGAATAGGCAGAAGCTCGCCGTCGCCAAGCCAATACACGATGCTTTCGGCGAGTCGGTCCGAACGCGCGGTCTTGAGAAAAAAGATCGCGGCAAGCCCGAGCGCGATGAAAAGCGCGCTTAACAGCGTCTGGTGGAGATGATGATTGTGTTGCGCCAGAACGATCGAGGCGAGAATGAGCGGTCCAAGTTCGCTGACAGCCGCGACGCCAAGGACGTAGCGTCCGAATTCATTATCGAGATCCCCAGCCTGCCGCAAAACGGGGATCAATATGCCGAACGCCGTGGTCGGCAAGATCAGCGCGACGAGAAGCGGCGCCTCCACGAGTCCAACAAGATAAAGCAGTCCGGAAATAATGACCGCGAGGCCAAGTGAAACGAGCCATGCGAAAAATCCCAGTCGAAGCGGCTTTCCGGTTATTTCCTTCTGATTGAACTCGAAGCCCGCCTGAAAAAACAAATAGACCAGGCCAAACTCCATTAAGAAATTGACGGCGCCATCCGCCGTCAGCAGTCCCAGGCCGCTTGGGCCGACAAGCATGCCCAGCAACAATTCGACGGCGACGATCGGCGCGCGCGCAAAAGCCGGAACTCTGTTGAGCAGCGGCGCGAGCACGGCGATGCAGGAGATGACGAAGATCGTGTGGAATTCGCTCATGGGGGCGACAACTCCTAAGGGGCTCCGCTTCGCGATGTAACGGCGGCCCGCCGGCGGTCCGACTCCGACGGATGATTCTTTTCCTGAGCCTTACGATGCGATAGGATTCCGCCTGCGCTCAAGCCCTGAATTATTTGGCGAGGCACGCGTGCAGATTCATTTGAGCGGATTTCGGCCATGACGCGGCTCGCAAAAGAGGGTCTGCTTCGGCCCCTCGCGCGGGCGGGAAATGCGCTTCTCGACCTCATCTATCCGCCGTCCTGCCTCGTCTGCCGAAGGGCGGTCGCCGCCCATGGCGCGATCTGCGCCGAGTGCTGGCGCGGCATCGCCTTCATCGAGCGCCCCTATTGCGAACGGCTCGGCACGCCGTTCGAACGCGACCTGGCGCAGCCGGGGTTGATCTCGCTGGAAGCGGCCGCCAACCCGCCGGCCTTCGGCCGCGCCAGGGCCGTCGCGCGCTATGACAGCGACAAGGCCCGCGCTTTGGCGCACCGGCTGAAATATTACGACCGGCTGGAGCTCGCCGAACCGATGGGCCGCTGGATGGCGCGGGCCGGCGCCGAACTCCTCGCCGACGCCGACGTCATCGTGCCCATCCCCTTGCACCGGCTGCGGATTCTCGCGCGGCGGTTCAATCAGTCGGCGGCCCTCGCGCAGGCGATCGCGCGCGAGAGCGCCGTGCCGGTGGAGACCTTGGCGCTGCAGCGCGTCAAGCCGACGGCGCCGCAGGTGGGGCTGACGCGGGCGCAGCGCGCCGCCAATCTCTCCGGCGCCTTTCGCGTCGACCCGGAGCGGGCGGACGCCATCGACGGGCGCAATGTCGTGCTGGTGGACGACGTGCTGACCACCGGGGCGACCGCCAACGCCGCGACTCGCGCTTTGCTCAAGGCGGGCGCGGCGCGCGTCGATCTCCTCGTCTTTGCGCGGGCCGTGACAAGCGCATGAAGGCCGGCGTATAAGCGCGTCATGGCCCCCCGCGTCGAAATCTACACCACGCCCACCTGCCCCTATTGCCTCGCCGCGAAGCGGCTGCTGACGCAAAAGGGCGCCGAATTCGAAGAAATCTCGGTGGCGTGGGACCCGCTCGGACGCCGCCGCATGAGCCAGCGCGCCAATGGCCGCTCGACCGTCCCGCAGATCTTCATCGACGACAAGCACATCGGCGGCTGCGACGAGCTTCACGCGCTCGAAGGCGAGGGCAAGCTCGACGCGCTTCTCGCCGGCGGAGCGACGCCATGATCCGTTATTCGCTCATCTGCGACGCCGGGCACAGCTTCGACAGCTGGTTTCGCGACAGCGCGGGGTTCGAAAAGCAGGCGGCCGAAGGACAGATCGCCTGCCCCTTCTGCGACTCGACGAAGATTACGCGCGACGTCATGGCACCCAATATCGCCAAGCCGCGCGACGACGCGGCGCATGATCTGCGCATGAAGCTGCGCGAGCTGCACGATACGGTGGTCGCGCATACCGAAGACGTCGGCGACCGCTTCCCGCAGGAAGCGCGCGCCATGGAGGACGGCGAGACCGAGCGACGCGCCATCCGCGGCCGCGCCACATTCGAAGAAGCGAAGGCGCTGCTCGAAGAGGGAATCGAGATTCTGCCGATCCCGGGCCTGCCCAGCGACAGCAACTGAATTTGCCCGCTCCGGTCGTCATTGTCGGCGCCAGTTTTTCTGGACTGGCCTGCGCTCATGCGCTCGCAGAACGCGGCGTCGCCACAACCATCATCGAACGCAAATCCGAACCCGGCGAAAAGCCGCATACGACGGGCATTCTCGTACGCGAGGCGGTGGACGAAGTCGATTGGCTCGGGCCGCTGCCGGATCACGTCACGCGACGCATCGAGGGCGTGCGGCTCTATGCGCCAAACATGCGCTGCATCGATCTTTCCGCGCCGGGCTATTACTTTCTCGCCACCGACACGCCGGAGCTGATGCGCCTGCTCGCGCGGCGTTGCCAGGCGGCCGGCGTGCGCATTCAATATGGCGCGCCATTCACCAGAGCGACGGCGCACGCGAATGGCTATGCGCTGCCGGATGGCGCGGAAGCCTGCTATCTCGTCGGCGCCGACGGCCCGAAGTCGCACGTCGCAAAGACGCTCTCGCTCGGTGAGAACCGCCATTTCATCTTCGGCATGGAACATGAGTATGCAGGCGTCGATTTCGACGCAAGCGACCGTCTACATTGCTTCATCGATAAGCGCCTGGCGCCGGGCTACATCGGCTGGATCATCGCCGGCGTCGGCGTGACGCAAGTCGGTCTCGCGCGAAGGAGTGGCGTCGGCGGGATCGCAGAAGCGAAGACCGCGATGACTGCATTTTTGAAAAAGATCGCGCCCATCGCCGATTTTCGCGGCCGCGCGCCAACGAATGTGCGGGCTGGGCTCATTCCTTGCGGCGGTCTCGTTTCGCCGCTCGCGGCGCCGCGCGCGCTGCTTGTCGGCGACGCCGCCGGCATGGTTTCGCCGGTCACGGCCGGCGGCATTCATACGGCGTTGCGTCACGGACGCGCCGCCGGCGTCGCCATCGCGGACTTTCTCAACGGACGCAAGGCTGATCCAGCGCAATGGCTGCCGGTTTCCTATCCGCGTTTTCGCCTGAAGCGGGCGCTGCGCTGGAGCTATGACAATTTTCAAAGCGACGCCGCGTTCAATCTATTACTGCGCTCTTCCGCCATGCGCGCAGCCGCAAGCGTCGTGTTCTTCCACAGAATGCGCGCGCGGTGAGGAGCATGTTCTACGCCGTCATCACAATTGTCCTTCATTCAGTTCGCCAATTTCGAACGTGTCCATAAGCCGTTCAAGCTTCGACTTGATCTGCGGCCACATCGGCATGAATATTCGCGGGAAGTCGGCCTCAATCCGGGCGTCCAGACGCGCATAGCGGAAAAACATCTGGCATTCGGGGCGACGATCCCATCCCGAATCTTCCGTGTGATCCTTGATTTCATCCGCCTGACACTCGAACCATAGATCGATCGGTTTTCTGTCGACATAGTAGAAATCGACGGCCTCCCCCCCCCAGCTCGGTCCTGTAGCGGCTCATATCTCCAATGACGCCGACGCGCTTCAAATTGAACTTGTCCGGCTTTGGGCCAACAGTCAGGTGGCTTGATTTCAAAGACACGCTCTCTGGATCAAGAAAAATCCGTTGTGTGTCATAGAAATTTTTTTGAATCACTCGAACCTTTTCAGCCTCCCCACCCTGAACTTTTGCTTGGGATCTCACGCTCACAACCATCTTTGTTGTATCGAGCCCTCGACGTCGGATGTGTCGATCGGTCGGTTGCAGGACCATGAAATCCGGCAGATCGACTCCGATGCTGATTCCATGCACATAGACGTCCCGATAGTTCGGATCTGGATAGCCGGGCATTGTCGCGGACTCGCACCCGACATCGGCCCATGTCACATATTCGGCGGGCACGCGCAGGCGGACGCGCCAGCCCGGCGGGTCCATCAGCCAGCGCAGTTCGAGAAAACGACGCCCATCCGGATCATTGACGAAACGTTCGTTAGGGACGCAGTCGGTCTTCTCGGTTTTCACCGCGAAGACATTGCCGCCGATATGGTTCGCCACCCAAAAAAGCGCGGCGACGATTGCGAGAGAGCCAACAAACCGATGAACGGAAACGCCGGAAAGCGCCGATGTGAACGCAGCGGAGCTGATGCGAGTCCCCGCGAATAGACTGGTCATCCTGTGAAGCCCGTGTGGCCGAACGACGCCGCTCATGTTTTGCTCCGGCGAAATGGTTCAGCCGTTGTCAATGCGCTTCACAACCTAGTATCGGCCCACACGCCAGCATGTCGCATTGAACGTAAGAGGTATCTCTGCCAAAAAACTCCACGCTTATCACCTCAACTTGAAATGGGAGTGAGGCGCCTTCCCTTGAAACGCCCCAGCCATAGTCTTCTGATTCACGATCATCTCCTACGCAACGAGATATTTTATTATAGTCTGAAGATATAGTGGCATGGCGGTATGAGTAGTCCTCTAACAATTCTGTTTCGATGTGCTTTTTGATGTGGGACACGGCCTCCGGGTCGGTGAAAGTCACGTGCGGATCGACGCAGGCGAAAACGGAATACCTCAAAAAACCGTCGACCTTCGCCGACGCCAAAAATAAAACGACGAGGACGACCGTTGCGATCAGAAGTATTTTCACCACGCCCCAAATGACGCTCAATAAGAATTTAAACATGCTTCCTCACGATTACGGGAATTTACGGCAACAGCAACATAATGATCGTCCACATAAAAAAAGCTGACCCAATGAAAGGACCAACAAGCTTTTGTTTGGTGTCTACAATATCAAAATCTCGGCTATTGCGCGGGTTAACCATCACCTTGACGCGCTCGCCCTTTTTTCTCTTGGTCAAGCCACTGGTGACGCTAACAATTTCAACTTGCTCACCATCCTTCAACTCTATCAGGCATTCATAGACGATGTTGTTGTCTCCTTGATACGAACCCTCACAATCGACTACGGCGCCGTCTAATTTTTTCCAATTTTTAAGCCGTAAGTAATACGCAAATCCGATGTACGTCATGAACGCGACCGCACATCCTGCAGGAATAATCCATATATATTTGTCATTGCCAAGCATGGGCAGAAATAAACCTCATGGGATCGTCGCACAATTGAAATAGGCGCGTTCACTCACCAATGGTCGACGCCGATCTTTAGAAAATCGCCGCCCTTTATGCCTGCCTCTTTATAGGCGTCCTTGAGAATCTGGTCGCAAAAGATCGCTTCGCCGAGGCCGACGATGCGAAAGAGATGAGCAGAGCCGACCGCTTCGGACTTGAGATGAATAAATGGATAACCGCCCGTCACCGGATATGAAGGAAAGCCATCGGGCCGGATGACGACCGTCATCTTCTTGGATTTTTCCAAATCGATCACGTCCCAGCCGAAAAGCAGCCGGGTGACCGAACAGAGCCAATATTCCGGCGCCGCTTCTCCCGACGTCCATTCGGTGTCGCATTTGCGGAAATCGCAGGCCCCCGGATCGACCCGCTCCAGAAGGGCTTTCATCGCGGATGTGACGAACCACAGTCCGCCGAAGTTTTCGACGTCGCGCGCCGGGCGACCAAACTTCTTGTCGAACATAAGCAGCGGCGACTCGCGATAGTCCGGAAGGCGCCATGGGTGACGTGGCAGCCGCGCATAACCATCCGGCCAGCCAGGCTCGGCGAGGAGCGAATCGCATTCCTGCAGGCGCTCCCTATTCGCGAGCTTGAAGAAAGGCGGCCGCACATTGAGCGCTGCGTCGAATTCGTAATATTGAGGCGCCTTCGGCTTTCGTCCGCGCATGCGCCGAGTCTCCGCCGCACCTTCGGCCGCCGCCTGCATCATGCGCCGCCTTTTTCCTTGAAATCTTGGGCCGCTCGTTCCCGCTCAGGCCCGGCCCGATTACGCAGCAATCTGAGTCGTCATTGCGAGCCGCAGGCGAAGCAATTCAGATGTGCGCCACGACAAATATGATTGCCTCGTCGCTGCGCTCGCGGTGCAATGAGAGCAGTGTCACTACCCCTGCGGCAGATCGAAACGCTGGCAGCTGATCGCGCTCAATCTGCTGCGCGCGCGCTCCTGATCGGACGGGCGCTTGGCCAAGGAGCGGATCAGAATGAAGCCGCGCTTCGCCGGCGCCGTGAGCCGCACTTCCTGCGGCGGCGGGGCGTCGCCCTCATCCGCGCTCGTCAGCGCGTCGATCTGGCGCGCGTCGCCGACGACGATGTCGATCTTGCCCTTGATCGCCGAGCGGTCGGTCATCGAATGATAGATGCGGCCGGCGTTGGCGTGAAATGAGAGCCCGAGAAAATCCTCGCCGTCGACGCTGGTCTTGACGCGCAGCGGACCCTTGGCGAGATCATAGACGCAGACCGCCTCGGCGAAGGCCGGATCCTCGAAGGGCAGCGTCTCGGCGCCCGGCGCCATCTGCGGCAACATCACCAGGCCTTCCGCCGGCGCGGCGCTCTTCACATAGGACGCCAGTCGCGCCAGCGCGTCATTCGGCGCCACGGTCGGCATCAGCAGCACCGAAACGATATGCACGATCCCCGCGACGAGCAGCGTCGCAAGCAGCCACGGCAAAAGGTCGAGATAGCGATCGGGAATGTTCAGGCGCATCCGAGTTTCACGATTTTTGGAAAGGAATTTGGATCTGGAGCCGACTCGATGTCGAGCGGCGTATCATAGAGCCGCAGCATGACGACAAAATCCTTCGCCCCGCCCGGCGACAGCCAATTGCCGGGCCGCGCCTCGCGCGCGACGTCGATCTCAAAGGCGCCGCCCTCGTTGCGCAGAACGTCGACCGAGGAATAGCCGTAGCGCTCGGTGGGATTGGCGAGCAGCCGGCCGTCGGGGCTCGCCAACGCGATCGTCCAGAAGCGCGCGGCGGGCAAGGGATCGACAATGCGATATTCGCATTCGGCGCTGAGCGGCGCGCCGTTGGAGTCAGCGCGGGCGATGAAGGCCAGTCCCTGATCGCGGCCGAGCGGCGCTTCTCCGGAACGCGAGATGACCGCCCGCGCATAAGGGTCGATGTCGGCGCCGCCGATATGCGGCCAGGCGGTCCACGCCCCGGCGCGCAGAGAATTGAAGCCGTAGCCGGCGTTGAGCGACAGAACGGTCGCAAACAGGCCGACGCCGACGCCGGCGATCATCGCCGAGGCGGCGCGCAGATAATTTGCGTAAGGCTTGAGGTCCAAGGGTGCGCTCCCGCCGCTTAACGGATGACGCCGTCGGCGCCGCTGGCGCGCTGCGCCTCGCGCCGATCGACGTCGGATGCGGCGGGTTCAGGCGCTTCGAGCCCGCTCTGCTTGTCGCCGCCGACCGCCTTGATCTTCATTTGAAGCGATTCGAGCGCCTGCATCGCGCCCTTAGACAGGGTCGCGGGACGCTGCGGCGCGCCAAGTTCGAGCGGCTTGACGACATTGGCGTTCACGGCGGCTGTCGCGCCCTTGGGATCCGGCCTCAAGCCGACAATGGGCTTCAGGGTCGCTCCCTGATGCGCATAGGCCATGATGTCGTGCCAGGTGCCTGCCGGCAACGTGCCGCCGGTCATGTTGTTCATCGGCGCGTTGTCGTCATTGCCGTACCAAACGCAGCCGCCCATCGTTCCGGAATAGCCGCAGAACCAGGCGTCCTTATAGCCATTTGTGGTGCCGGTCTTGCCGATCACGTCGATGCCCTCGCCGAGCTGCGCGCGTTTGCCGGTGCCTTCCTCGACGACCTTCTTCATCATGCCGGCGAGTTCGACGACCTTGTCGTATGGCACCGCCTGCGCTTGCGGCGGCGCGTCGCGGTCGTGGCGATAGAGCAGATCGCCCTGGCGGTTGCGAATTTCGACGGCGGCGTAAGGCGTCACCTTTTTGCCGCCGTTGACGAAGGCGCCATAGGCGGCGGAATGTTCGAGCGGAATGACGTCGCTTTGTCCGACCGGAAGCGAAGGCGTATCTTCGAGCGGCGTGGTGATGCCGAGCCGCCGGCAGGTTTCAATGATCTTGGCGCGGCCGATGCGCGAATCGCCCTTGCCGATCGCCTGCGACAGTTGAATGGCGACCGTGTTCAAGGATTTCGCCAAAGCCATGGCGAGCGGCATGGAGCCGGCATAGCCGCCGCTGTAATTGTGGACGCAGTAATTGCCGATGCAGGTCGGCCGATCGGTGACGATGGTCGTCGGCTTGAAACGGCCGGTCATCAGCGCGGTGAGATAGACGTAAGGCTTGAAAGAGGAGCCCGGCTGGCGCGCGGCGTCGGTCGCGCGATTGAACTGGCTTGCGCCATAATCCCGGCCGCCGACAATGGCGCGCACGGCGCCGTCCGGCTCCATGACGACCGCGGCGCTCTGCTTGACATGAAAGCTGCGGCCCTGCTCGCGCAGATTGGTTTCAATGACGTCTTCGGCGCGCTTCTGGACGTTGGAATCGAGCGTGGTGCGCACGCTGAGCACGCGATTGTCGCCAAGCTTGCCGTCCTGCGCGAGCTTGCGGATTTCGCCATAGGCGTAATCGAGATACCAGTCGGGGCTCGTCTCGCGGGCGCGGTCGATCGGCGTCGCCGGACTGCGCTGCGCAGCGATGATCTGGCTATCGGTCATGAAGCCCGCATCGACGAGATTGTTCAAAACGTCATTGGCGCGCGCGCGCGCCGCCGGCAGATTGACGTGCGGCGCATATTTCGTCGGCGCCTTGAAGAGGCCCGCGAGCATCGCCGCCTCGGAGAGCGTGACGTCTTTGACCGACTTGCCGAAATAGAATTCGGCCGCCGCCTGGATGCCGAAAGCGCCGCCGCCCATGTAGACGCGATCGAGATAGAGCTTGAGGATTTCGCGCTTGGTCAAATGATGCTCGAGCCACAGCGCCAGAAAGGCCTCATTGATCTTGCGGGTGATGGTGCGCTCATTCGAAAGGAACAGATTCTTGGCGAGCTGCTGGCTGATCGAGGAGCCGCCCTGCACCACGCCCGATGACCGCGCGTTAACGGTCAGCGCCCGCAGCGTGCCGATCACGTCGATGCCGAAATGTTCGTAGAAGCGGCGGTCTTCCGTCGCCAGCACCGCCTTGATAAGATGATCGGGATATTGCTCGAGCGGCACGGCGTCGTCATGCTTGATGCCGCGCTGGCCGACTTCGGCGCCGTAGCGATCGAGGAAAGTGACGGCGAGATCGGTCTGCTTGAGCCAATTCTCGTCGCTGGTCATCTGGAACGCCGAGGAGGCGAGCGCCATGGCGACGATGCCGGCGCCGAGGCCGAGCGTCAGCGCTTCGCAGGAGAGCTCCACGCCGACCCGGGCAAGGCCGGAGACATGGAACCGCTCCATGAAGGTCGAAAAATCCTCATAGAGCTCGCGGGCGCGCCGCCCGCTCTGGAACATCGCGGAATCGATCAGCGCATCGATCGCGAGCAGGATGCGCCTCAAGCGCTTGGCGAAAGCAGAAGCCTGGAAACGCTCCAACACAGCTCAAATGCTCCCCGCGCTGATAAGACTTATCGGCGCTTTGTGGACATTAACACTTTTTTAACCATCTTGACGACAGTCCGCGCGACCCACACTGCGTTATGGTTTCTGTCGCGCAAAGCGCAAGTCGAAAGAGAAGGATGACGTTAAAAAAAGGCAAAAATGCCCCAGATCACGCTGTAGGCGGGAGGAACCGCCCGAATCTGAATCATGTGACCGGGTCGAAAAGCGTCGAGCGCGCCGAAAAACCGGATTCGAGTTTTCCGCGGCGCGCCCTCCCGGTCGAGGCCGCGCCGACCGAGACGCCATTCTGGGAAAAGCCGCTGGCTGACCTCACCCGCGCCGAGTGGGAACAGCTCTGCGACGGCTGCGGTCGCTGCTGTTTGGTGAAGCTCGAAGACGAGGATACGGGCGCGATCTATCACACGAGCGTCGCCTGCAAATTGCTCGATCAGCAGAGCTGCCGCTGCGGCGACTATCCGCAGCGACGGCGCTATGTGCCGGACTGCGTGCGGCTCACGCTGGAGAAGCTTGCGGATATTCCCTGGCTGCCGCCGACCTGCGCCTATGTGCTGCGCTTTCGGGGCAAGCCGCTGCCGCCGTGGCATCCGCTGATCTCCGGCGATCCGGAAAGCGTTTCTCGCGCCGGCGTGTCGGCGCGCGGCCGGATCGAGGCCGGCGAAGACGACGTCGAGACCGACGATCTGCCGGACTTCATCAGGCTATGGCCGAAGCGTTGGCCGAAGAAGGCGCGGTGGTGAAATAGCTTCACGGACGCCGGCAATTTTGCGCGGTCATCAATCAAATGGATCCGGCTATCTCTTCAGCGCGACCACTTCGTCGATTTGGTCGTCCTTGTCGTATCTCACTCGGAAGACCATCTCGTCGCCGGTGAAAAATACGCCCTCCGTCGGAGTCCCCACGACTTCCCATAACCCCAGCGTCACGACGTCGGCGGCGCCGTGAAAAACGGCGCGTCCCGCTTTCGCCCCCGCAGAATAGCCGTTCACGAATTTAAAAATCTCATATGTTCGGCCGTTCTTGGTTTCGGTTGCGGCTGGCATGCCGAATTCCGCCAGCATCATCGTCCGGGACGTCCCGACCGTAAACAAATCGACATTCTTTGCGTCCGGCTGCTTCGTCGCCATATAGACGCTGCATCCCCCCAGCGCCCAACAGAGCGCCGCGCCAATCAATATCCGCATGAAACCCCCAGCCGTAAGAATGCGTTTTTTTTAGCGCCGCGCCATTCGAGAGTCGACTCTTCCTCGGCGCTCTTCTGTTGATTCCGCCGATCGCGCGGCGAGAGCAAAGACCATCGCCGTCAAGCAAACCGCGACGGCGCGCTGGCACAATCGCTGACAGCGCCAGTTCGCCGCGCCCCGTCTTGCAACGGCTCGATGAATCTGCGTTGACAAGGGCGCTCATTCGGATCGAGGCGGGGTTCAGCGTGAACAGCCGTGGCGTCGGCGGCAGATTTCTAAACGCTCCTTCGTTAACCATTCGCCCAACAAAAACACATTCGCCGGCGCTGACCAGCCACGGCCTCCCTCCCGTCGGGACTTTTCCGGCTTCGCGCGTCAGGCGCTTCATTGGCCTCCGCACTATCGCCGCGCCGCTGCTCTTGCCGAACTTTTATGATTTTATTCCTTGACAGCAGGACGATGGTCCTATAGAAAAACGCCATGCTCCAAAATTGCGCTTGAGCGGCGCGAACGAGTTTACCGGCGCGGCGTCCTCTCCTCCCGTTCCCCGCGCCAACTCGATCCCCTCGCGCTTCGAGACGCTTGCGTCTTGGGCCGAGGGATTTTTTTGGAGCGTCTCTGGAGAGTGTCATTACGCGCGAAGCGCGATCGGGAATCCAGGGGCAAAGTCAAACACGCTTGTTGCGACTCTGGATTCCCGATCAGGCCTTGGGCCTGTCGGGAATGACACGGCTCATCGATTTAGCAAATCAGACTCATAAGTCGCCAACCCCTTCGGAGACCGGCTGATGGCGGCCAAATCCGCGCCGCCGTGCGATGAAAAGATCGCGCAGGCGAAGCTTCTCTATGACTCGGGCGTCACGCCCATCGGCGAAATTCTCGAACTGCTCGGCATGAGCGTCGGGCAATTCCGCCGCTTTCGCGAACAGAACGACTGGCCGCTGCGCGCTTCCGCCTGCGCGCCGAAAAAGCCGCAAGGGGCTGCGCTCGCCGCAAAGAAACCGCGCGACGCGGGCCGGCTCATCGCGCGGCTCGAAGACGCCGTCGAACAGGAATTCGCCCGCGCCGAAGCTGCGCTCGCCAAACATGCGCCCAAAACCATCGAGGCGAGCGCCCGCACGCTCGCAAGCCTCGTCAAAACGCTCGCCGAATTGAAGCGCATGCGACGCGAGCACGAGGATAGAGAGAACGACGCAGACGATGACAGCGATGAAGCCGCGAGCGCTCGAGGCGGCGACGCGCCGCCCCGCGAATTGGCCGAACTCCGCGCGGAGCTTGCTCGACGGCTTGAACGACTGCGCGGCGCAGGATCGGCTGAATGACGCGCTCGTAGATTTTAGCGCGAGAGAACTGGCGCGGCTTCTCGACGATTGGGAATTCGTCGCGCGCCGCGATCAATGGCCGCCGCCGCTCGCCGCCAATGGCGCGCCGTGGCGGACCTGGCTCATTCTCGGCGGACGCGGCGCGGGCAAGACCCGCGCCGGCGCCGAATGGGTGAAGGCGCTTGCGCTCGGTCGCGCGCAATTTTCGCCGCGACCGCTTGGCCGCATCGCGCTTGTCGGCGAGACGGCGGCGGATGTGCGCGAAGTGATGGTCGAGGGCGTCTCCGGCCTGCTCGCCGTGCATTCGCCGCGCGAGCGGCCGCGCTGGGAGACGACACGAAAGCGTGTCGTCTGGGACTCGGGCGCCGTGGCGCAGGCGTTTTCGGCGGAAGATCCGGAAAGCCTGCGCGGGCCGCAGTTTCACGCCGCCTGGTGCGACGAACTCGCCAAATGGCGTTACGCCAGGGAGACATGGGACATGCTGCAATTTGGCCTGCGTCTCGGCGACTGGCCGCGCCAACTCGTCACGACGACGCCGCGCCCGCTGCCGCTCCTAAAAGAGCTGATCGCCCATCCGTCGAGCGTCGTGACGCGCGCCTTGACGCGCGAGAACGCCGCCAATCTGGCGCCGTCGTTTCTCGAAAGCGTCGTCGCGCAATATGCCGGCACGCGCTTGGGGCGTCAGGAACTCGACGGCGAAATTCTCGACGAGCGCAAGGATGCGCTGTGGACGCGCGACATGCTGGAGGGTGCCCGCGTGCATGAGGCGCTGCCGTTAAAGCGCATCGTCGTCGCCGTCGACCCGCCGGCGAGCTCCGGCAAGCGCGCCGACAATTGCGGGATCGTGGCGGCAGGGATTGAACAGGCAGGCATGCTCTATGTTCTCGCCGACGCGACATTGTCGGCGGCACGGCCGGCGCAATGGGCGCGCGCGGCGATCGCACTCTATCACAAGCTTTCCGCCGACGCGCTTGTCGCCGAAGTCAATCAGGGCGGCGAAATGGTGCGCGCCGTGCTCAACGAAGCCGATCCTTCGGCGCCGGTGACGATGGCGCGGGCGACGCGCGGCAAATATTTGCGCGCCGCGCCGGTCGCGCAGCTTTACGAACAGGGTCGCGTCAAACATGTCGGCGCCTTTCCGGCGCTTGAAGACGAGATGTGCGATTTCGGCGCCGACGGACTCTCGTCGGGGCGCAGTCCCGATCGACTCGACGCGCTGGTCTGGGCGATCACGGCGCTGGCTTTGACGCCCAAGGCGCCCGAGCCGCGCATGCGGCGGGTTTAGCGAAACATCGCGAGTTCCCTTCTCCCGCTTGCGGGAGAAGGTGTCGCGCGAAGGCGCGACGGATGAGGGCCCTCACCCGACCCCGCTTCGCGGGGCCACCCTCTCCCGCAAGCGGTAGAGGGTTAGCGCCACGAGACGCATTCCTTTCAAAGGACCATTCATGCCCTCACTGCTCTCGCGACTCATCGGCGCGGTCGCGCCGGCGCGCGAAACCAAATATTCGCGCGCCGCGAAGCTCCTCGCCATGCATGCGCTCGGACAGCCGCATTGGAGCGCGCGCAATTCGACGGTGCTGACGCGCGAAGGCTATGAGCGCAACGCCGTCTGCCATCGCTGCGTGCGCATGGTGGCGGAGGCCGCCGCCTCGGTGCCATGGCTCGTCTATGAGGGCCGCGAGGAGGCGATCGACCATCCGCTCATCTCTCTCATCGAGCGGCCCAATCCGCTCGACACCAGCGCCTCCTTCATCGAGGCGATCTGCGCCAATCTGCTGCTTTACGGAAACGCCTATGTCGAATCCGTCGTCATCGACGAGGAGCTGCGCGAACTTTATGCGCTGCGGCCCGACCGCATGAGCATCGAAGCAGGACGAAACGGCTGGCCCGCCGCCTTCATCTATCGCGCGCTCGGACAGGAAGCGCGCTACGAGATGCGCGGCGAAGGGATCGAGCCGATCCTGCATATCAAATTCTTCAACCCGCTCGATGACTATTACGGCTTTCCGCCGCTCGCCGCCGCGCAAGTGGCGCTCGACACGCATAACGCCGCGAGCTTCTGGAATAAGGCGCTGCTCGATAATTCCGCGCGGCCTTCCGGCGCCCTCGTCTATGCGGGGCCGGAAGGCGCGCATCTGACCGACGAGCAATTCTCTCGGCTAAAAGAAGAGCTGGAGGAGAATTTCTCCGGCGCGACAAACGCCGGAAGGCCGCTGCTGCTCGAAGGCGGCCTCGACTGGAAGGCGCTGTCGCTGTCGCCAAAGGACATGGATTTTGCCGAGTCGAAGGCGGGCGCCGCGCGCGAAATTGCGCTCGCCTTCGGCGTGCCGCCGCTGCTGCTGGGTCTGCCCGGCGACAACACCTTCAGCAATTACACTGAAGCCAATCGCGCCTTCTGGCGCCAGACTGTTCTGCCGCTCGTTGCGCGCGTGCAGAAGAGCTTTCAGGCCTGGCTGCAGCCGGGCTTCGGTCCCTTTCGCCTCGACTATAACGCCGACCGTCTCGAAGCCTTAGCGAGCGAACGCGCCGCCGAATGGGAGCGCGTCGGCAAGGCCGCATTTCTCACGCTCGACGAACAGCGCGAGGCGGTGGGCTACGGCCCGGCGCGGACTACGTGCGGCTGTGGCGGAAAGTCGAATCGACTCAGCGACGACAAGAACGACATTGGCCTCGATGGTCATGATTTGCTAGACTTGGCTGACAACTGCGCAGAAGAGTGGGCATTGGCGCGAGAGCGTTGTGAGAACCTGCTCGACCTGCCAAATCCGCCCTTAGGATTGACGGGCGGCTATAATGATGTCGAAAATTGCGCGCGAGGCTTCGTCAGCGCGGCGTGTGGCGGAAATGCAGTTTGAACGGGTGTTATGATGAACATCGACGATCATTGCAGCAATCTCTACCGCCAGCGCGACTGGAAAGCCTTGCATAGCGCGCTGGATACCGCCTCCCCTGGCCGCGATCCGGACGAACGAAGCCAAATCGAGCACTGGCGCGCGACCGCCTTTTCCGCCGAGAGCCGGCATGAGGAAGCCATCGACACACTGCGCGCAATCGGATCGGATTGCCGATGCCAGACAAGAGTTTCCAAAAAGATCGCGGAGAATCTGCGCCGGCTGGGCCGCGATATGGAGGCGATCGAGGAACTCAGGAACGCGCCCTTGGCCGAAGAATGGGACAGCTTTCGCGCGCTCGTCCTCGACGCGAAATATGTCCTCGCCCACCTTTTGGCCAGCAACGGGCTAGAAGTCGACCAGACGATCCTCGATGATATTCCCGATGGCTATATTCATATCACTGATCGCGGACAGAGAATCTCGAAATCCGATTTGAAGGATCTGATCTCTGGCAGGAAGAAAAGTTCGATTTGAGTTTCGCGCTTTTGAAGAGCGCGCGAGGCTTCGTCAGCGCTGCGTGTGGCGGCAATGCCGTTTGAGCGAGATTGTGATGAAAATCCATAACAATTGCAGCGAACTCTTCCGCCAGCGCGACTGGAAAGCTCTGCACGATATGCTCGATAGCGCCTCCCCTGGCCGCGACTCGGACGAACGCGGTCAAATCGCCCACTGGCGCGCAAGCGCGCTTTCGGCCGAAGGCCGGCATGACGAGGCCATCGACGTACTGCGAGGAATTCAATCGGATTGTAGATGCCGATCGACCGTGTCTAAACATATTGCCGAGAATCTGCGCCGCCTGGGCCGTGATATGGAAGCCATCGAGGAACTCAAGAATGCGCCCCTGACCGAAGAATGGGATCGCTTTCGCGCGCTCGCCCTCGATGCGAAATATGTGCTCGCTCATCTCTTGGCAAGCAACGGTCTGGAGGTCGAAAAGGCGATCCTCGACGATATTCCCGACAGCTATGTTCATATCACCGATCGCGGACAGAGAATCTCGAAAGCCAATCTGATGGATATGATCTCCGGCAAGAAGAAAAGTTCGATCTAAGCTTCGCTTTGGAAGAGAGCGAGCGAGGCTTCGTCGGCGAGAGACGGAGTTCTCGAAGCATACTAGCTCGTTGCATCGATTGGCTTAGCCGATCTTTAGGCGAGTAACGCCGCGAGCTTCTGGAATAAGGCGCTGCTCGATAATTCCGCGCGGCCTTCCGGCGCCCTCGTCTATGCGGGGCCGGAAGGCGCGCATCTGACCGACGAGCAATTCTCTCGGCTAAAAGAAGAGCTGGAGGAGAATTTCTCCGGCGCGACAAACGCCGGAAGGCCGCTGCTGCTCGAAGGCGGCCTCGACTGGAAGGCGCTGTCGCTGTCGCCAAAGGACATGGATTTTGCCGAGTCGAAGGCGGGCGCCGCGCGCGAAATTGCGCTCGCCTTCGGCGTGCCGCCGCTGCTGCTGGGTCTGCCCGGCGACAACACCTTCAGCAATTACACTGAAGCCAATCGCGCCTTCTGGCGCCAGACTGTTCTGCCGCTCGTTGCGCGCGTGCAGAAGAGCTTTCAGGCCTGGCTGCAGCCGGGCTTCGGTCCCTTTCGCCTCGACTATAACGCCGACCGTCTCGAAGCCTTAGCGAGCGAACGCGCCGCCGAATGGGAGCGCGTCGGCAAGGCCGCATTTCTCACGCTCGACGAACAGCGTGAAGCGTTGGGCTATGGCCCGGCGCCGAAAGAAGCGCTCGTCGCCAAACGCGATGCCGCGCTGGAGCGCCGCTATAGCCCGGATCAGCCGCGCGTCCCGGCGGGAAGTTCCGGCGCCGGACAATGGACGAGCGGCGGGGGCGGCGGCGGGTCCTCGACAGGCGCAATCGCAGGATCGGACCTGGAAGAGATCGCCGCAAACTTCGATCGCGATGCAGGTCAAGGCCTCGACTCGCATATTGAGCGAGTTCAAGAAGGTCGCTTCCGCGTCGACCTGGCCGAAGAAGAACCGCAGGGCGGACATGCGATTGCAAAGCACGTTGGTCGAAGCAAGGAGCAACTGCGTAAACAAGCGGACCGAAATCGGATCGGCTTGGGCAAATACGGAATCTGGGAAGATAGAGTTGGCTCGTTCAGCAACATACATGCGGCAAACAGCCTCGTTAACGAAGTGCTGAAGCGATCCGCCTCGACTGTTGACGAAGTCATTGCTGGAAAGAAGGGATATGCACTTCTGAGCGCTTGGTTTGACCGGCCAACCGGCTATGAAAGCTATCGGAAGCGCTTTCACGACAAGGTCATCATTCGCGATACATTCGGTGTTACAGTTATCATTAGACGCGCCCCGAAGCTCAACAAAGGCTACTATATTCTGACAGCCTACCCGGCAAATCCATAGAGAGATCGATATGCCCGCACCAAAGCCCACGCCCGAGTTCAAATCCATCGTTGGCGTATTCTGCCCATATGCAGACGAAGTCTACTCCTCTGCGGAGGAGATGGTCGACGCCGGATGGCAGACGCTCTTGGAGAGCCAGTTGGAGACGGCTAAAGCCTATATCGAAGAATTGGTGAGCGGCAAATACAGCGAAGAGGAACTTCGCGATGTGTGGCGCGCATCAAACGCAAATGTCTCTCCGTTTCGCGGCGCGGAAGGAAGCTGCACAGAGTTTCTCGAATTCATCCGTTCTCGGTATGATAAGTTTGAGCGCTCTTGGGAAAGCGACGAATAGCTCCTGAGTCTAAAAACCTTGAGATCGGTGAAATATGTCGTCGCCTGCACAAATGTCCGATGAATTTGATGGGCTATGTGTCGGATTGGACACGGCGCTTTGTCGACCACATGCGAAAATTGTGACGATTGAGGATTCCCATAAGCGTCTCGACTCTGCAATTCGCGAAGCCTTGTCTGGTTTCGACACCGCTGACCTGGTGAACTTGAAGGACTTTTTGTCCGATGTCCTAGCAAGCGAGGATCCGGCGAAAAACCTCGAAGAGCTGTGGATGAGCCTGAAGCCAACCAAAGTTTCCTTCGGCGGCTCCAATGCTGACGAAAGCAACTCAGCCTACGTCTTCATCTTCAAGCAGGTTCAACGTGTGATCGAGGATAAACTGACGAAAGGGGAATAACTTTCTTTTGGGAGCGCCAAGCGCAATAGGAGATAAAGATGGGGCTTCATGGTCTCGAAGGAATGCTCGAGTTCCTTGCCTATTTGCGTAAGAAGAAGATCATGTACCGAATTGAGCAGCAGGTCGACGATGGCCTGGAGGTTTCCTTCGCGCTCGTCGGCCATCGATTCGAAGTGACTTTTTTCGCGGACCACATGGAATTCAGCTATTTTACAGGCCATGAGGATGTCGAAACAGACGAAACAAAACTGTTTGACCTTATCGAGAGTCACTCCGACTGAGAACCCGGAGCGCCGCTGCAGTCCGGATGGGGCCCGCGTGCCCGCGCTGGAAGCCAGAACCCACGCTCATCGATCCAAACAACATTGAAGCGCGTATCGCTCGCAACGAAAGCGCAACGCGACAGGCGAACGAACTCTATTCGGAACACTTGCGAGAGCTTTATGGAGACCTCGCTTTGCCCGGTCGGGACAGCCCCCCGAGAGGCGATCTCACGGGACCGCGCGCGCTCGTGCGACGACAGGACGATCCTGAAACGAGGCGCGGCGCCGAGCGAGAAAATCAGTCCGCCGACATCCTCTGGCTAAATGGCCACAACGTGGAGCAAAAGCCGGACGTTCCTGGTCCGAAACGACCCGATTATCGGATCGGCGGCGAGGTGTTTGACAATTACGCCCCGAAAACGAACAACGTTCGCAATGTCTGGCGAACAGTTTTCGAGAAAATCGAAGAAAACCAAACTCGAAATGTCGTAATTAATCTTCATGATTCCAATCTGACGCTCTCGCAGATAGAAGAACAATTTCGAGCTCATCCAATCTCAAACTTAGGCAAGATCTGGATCCTTGATCAGCGTGGGAAGCTCATCTACCTCAAAGGAAGCTGGTGATGTCGATCTGTTTTTTTTGTTCGTCCGCGCTGCCGCTCCCTGAGACACGGGATAAGATTGCGGACGCCAAAATACGATTCCATGACGTGCTTCGGCATTTTTGGATATCGGACGGACGAGAGCTCGCGCAAAATGATCGCGAGGAAGCGGCGGCGCATGGCTTCAACGCCCTCAGCGGATTCATGATTCAGTGGAACAAGGAAGAGGGTTCAGAGTTAATTTCCCAGATTCCACGCATCATTTACGATACGTTCGGACGAGACAATGTACTCGTGTACGACAATGATTACGACGTGATCCCGTATTAGATCGAGATCAGGCGCCGCCCGCGAGATCGCGCTCGCCTTCGGCGTGCCGCCGCTGCTCTTAGGTCTTCCCGGCGACAACACATTCAGCAATTACACTGAAGCCAATCGCGCCTTCTGGCGCCAGACGGTTCTGCCGCTCGTCGCGCGCGTGCAGAAGAGTTTTCAGGCCTGGCTACAGCCGGGCTTCGGACCTTTCCGACTCGACTATAACGCCGACCGTCTCGAAGCCTTAGCGAGCGAACGCGCCGCCGAATGGGAGCGCGTCGGCAAGGCCGCTTTCCTCACGCTCGACGAGCAGCGCGAGGCGGTGGGCTACGGCCCGGCGCCCAAAGAGGCGCTCGTCGCCAAACGCGATGCCGCGCTGGAGCGCCGCTACAGCCCGGATCAGCCGCGCGTCCCGGCGGGCAATTCCGACGGCGGACGATGGACGAACGGCGGAGGCGGAGGCGGAGATTCGGAAGGCGTCACCAGAGAACCCGCGCGGCATAGAGAGGACGGCCGAATCCGAACGGCGCTGGGCTCAGACCCCGAAAGTGCTCAGCGACGCCGCCAACCCGATCACGCGCGTGCAAAGCCGGTGCGTCGGGGGCGGAGCCGGCGCCACGCCGGCGCAACTCGCAAGAGAGACAATCTCGGCGGAGCGCGCCGCACGAGCGATGACGCGCGTGCGAGAACTCGATCCCGACTGGCGACCGCCAAAAACTCTCATCGATCCGGAAAACATCGAGCATCGCATCGAACGCAATGAAAACGACATCCGCGAGGCGCACGCGCGCTACGCCGAGCTTCTGCGCGCGAAGTTCGGCGACAACATGCCGCCGCGCGATCCATTTCGTCGGCTGCGGACACGCGAATCGCTGATCGAAGAATTTTATCCTTCCGGCGTTACAGGTCCGGAACAGGATCGGATCGATAGCCTGGCGCGGGACCCCCATTCGCTCGGTCAGCCACGCTGGCCGGAGGTCGCAACAGTGTTGCGGCTGGAGAAAAGAAACTGGCAGGCCCTTTAAGAGGTCGAACGCCTCTGGCGCAGATTCCAGGACGCGTTTGGCCAAACATGGGATGCGATAGGAAGCGATGCATCAGATCAGTTTTTCAATTACGAAGACTTTACGAGTCGGCTCAATAGGAAGCTGAACAATCGTGCGGTTGATCGATACGTTGTTGATCTTTCAGGCCTGGGTGACGAGAATGCTGTTAAAGTATTGACGTTCATTTGGACCCTGCCCGTTGAAACACAGGCCCGTATCAGAGTTCTGAGGTGACACATGTCCTCTCTCGTTGCATTCGACGCTATCGACAAGGAATGGCTGCCGCTGTCCAGAGGCCAGTTCGAGTCCGTATTGGGAGGAGCCTACGAACTCTATCTCGATCACAACAAAGCGCCACGCATCGCCAAGGATTTGTGGCCAAAATTGCTCGACTTCCTTCACGATGGCTGGCCGGACAAATATAAGCTTCCCGACGGAAAAGGGCTCGATTTTTTCGAGTTCAGCAAATTCCCGCGCGAGGAACGGCTTGAATTGTTACGCGCGATGGAGGCCTATTACGCTGACTTCCAGCGCGATCAACTCGGCCCGGAGTTGAATTGGATGCGTGGCCGCCGTCCAAATTTCATCGCCGCTTTCGAACAGGTGATCGCACTGATGCGCGAGGAACTCGCGGCGACGTCGTAGGCGGGACCCAAGACCTCTTTGATCGTCGACCAAAAGGTAAACTCCACTACCTCCTTGGAGACCGGCAATGTCGACCTGCTTTTTCTTCGATAGCGCCTTGCCGCTCGACCAGACCAAGGAGCTACTCTCCCAAGCTCGTGAAAAATATCGAGATATTCTCTGCTACTTCTGGCTTTCGGAAGTCGGAGAAGCGAGGCCTCCTAATATTGAAGACGACGCCGAATACGGTTTCGATCCAAAATGTACCTTCCTGATCGAATGGAACAAAGAACGTTCGGAACTGCTCGAACTCATCCCCGCGATCTTTTATGAAGTGTTCGGCAAGGAGAATATCCTTGTCCGCGACAACAATTACGACGTGGTCCCGCTCCCTTAACAGGTGACTGACTGCGCCGCGCGCGTGCAGAATCGCTTTTGGGGCTGGCTGCGGCGGGGCTTCGCGTCGGGAATGACGCGACACATGCGCCTCCTGCCGAGAAATCCGACCGACATGTCCGACATTCTGAACGCCATCTTGGAGCGCGGCGATCTCGCGCATCTCGCGCTGTTTCTGTGGGCCTGCGCCGCCACCGCGCAAGCCTATCTCGCCATGCGGGAACTCGGCGAGGCGACGCGCCGCCTTGACGCCTTCGTGCGCGAACTCGCGCGCTTCAACCGCCGTTGCAGGAGCGATCCATGAGTCAGAAGAATTGGCTGCCGCATGTCTTCAAGCGTTCGCGCGCGCGCCAAGCGCGCATGCGGGACGATCCTTCCGCGGTGTTCAAGACCTTTGTCGCGTTGCTGGCGCAATTGCGCACTGAAGCCCGCGCGGCAAGCCATACGCCAATCAATGCTCAGGCGGAGAAAAGCTGATGACGGCGCTGCAAAAAACGACGCAGAGAGCGGGCGCGCCGGAAATCAAGCGCGCCGAGCTGCCGGTGCTGCAGGCGAATGACACCGGCGCCTTCTCGGGCTACGCCAGCCTCTTCGGCGTCGTTGATTCCGGCGGCGACATGGTGATGACCGGCGCCTTTGCGCGCTCGCTCATCAAGCGCGGCGCGGGGGGCGTCAAAATGCTGTGGCAGCATCAGGCGGCCGAGCCGATCGGAATGTGGGCCTCGATCGTCGAAGATTCGCGCGGCCTCAAAGTCGAAGGCCGACTCGATCTTTCGGTGGCGCGGGCGCGCGAAGCGCTGTCGCTGATGCGCAAGGGCGCGATCGACGGCCTCTCCATCGGCTTTCGCACGCTGCGCGCCACGACGGAAAAATCGACCGGCGTGCGGCGGCTTCATGACATCGACCTTTGGGAGATTTCCATCGTTACCTTTCCGATGCTGGCGCAGGCGCGCATCGGGGCGGTGAAGCACAGCCGCAACGCAGCGCCAAGCATCGAGGCGCTCGGCGCGAAGCTCGCGCGGCTGAGAGCGCAGCAGGCCGCGCTTGACTTCGCGCAGGCGCTGCGGCGCCTGTCCGAAACCTCCTGAGCTATTCGCGCTCTCGCCGTCGGGCGCAATCGACTCTTTCCAAGACGGACTTCCACAGCGCGCGACTTCATCCCGGCAGCTCCAGCCGCGGGGGCGTTTTTCCGCGCGCCGGCGCCAAACATGAGGCTCTATACATGTCAGCAGTTGAAACGAAATCCGCCGGCGACGATATTCTCGCCGATCTCAATCGCGCCTTCAGCGCCTTCAAGGAAACCAATGACGAGCGCCTGACGCAGCTGGAAAGCCGCCTCGGCGCCGATGTCGTGACCGAGGAGAAGCTGGCGCGCATCGACCAGGCGCTCGACGACACGAAGAGCCGGCTTGATCGCCTGGCGCTCGAAATGTCGCGGCCGCGCATCGGCGGCAAGCTCGTCGACGATCACAGCGGGCGCGAGCACAAGAGCGCCTTCAATCACTACATGCGCTCCGGCGAAGCGAGCGGCCTCAAGGCGCTCGAAGCCAAGGCGCTGTCGCGCGGCTCGGGCCCTGACGGCGGCTATCTCGTGCCGCTTCCAACCGAGCGGGAAGTTCTGCGAAGACTCGCAAAGTTCTCGCCGATCCGCGCCATCTCCAGCGTGCGCGAAATCTCCGGCGCGTCGCTGCGCCGCGCCTTTTCAACGACGGGACCCGCGGCCGGCTGGGTCGCCGAAGCCGATCCGCGCCCGCAGACCAACAATCAGCAGCTCGCCGACATGACCTTTCCGGCGATGGAGCTTTACGCCATGCCGGCGGCGACGCAGGCGCTGCTCGACGACGCCGTCGTCGACATCGAGCAATGGATCGCCGAGGAGGTGCAGACCGCCTTCGCCGAACAGGAAGGCGCGGCTTTCGTCAGCGGCGACGGCGTCAATAAGCCGAAGGGCTTTCTCTCCTATACAAGCGTTGCGGACGCGAGCTGGACCTGGGGCAATATCGGCTATGTGCTGACGGGCGCCGCCGGCGCTTTCGCGGCGAGCGATCCTTCCGATGCGCTCGTCAATCTCGTCTATGCGCTACGCGCCGGCTTCCGCCAGAATGGCAAATTCGTGATGGGACGGCGTGCGCAGTCGCTCGTGCGCCAGTTCAAGACGACGACCGGCGATTACATCTGGGCGCCGCCCGCCACCGCCGACGCCGGCGCCTCGCTGATGAACTTCCCCGTCGTTGAAGCGGAAGACATGCCGGACCCCGCCGCGAACTCTCTCTCAATCGCCTTCGGCGATTTTGAGCGCGGCTATGTCGTGGTGGATCGCGTCGGCATTCGCGTGCTGCGTGATCCCTACTCCGCCAAACCCTATGTCCTCTTCTATACGACGAAGCGGGTCGGCGGCGGCGTGCAGAACTTCGAGGCGATCAAGCTGTTGAAATTCGCCGCATCCTAATCAGCCCGGCCCGCTGAGGCCGCGACGACAAACGTTGCGGCCTTCCGCTCACCACAACCTAGGAAGCGCGATGCGACCGATGCTCATCGGCGCGCCGGCGATCGAGCCCGTCTCGCTCGCCGACGCAAAATCATGGCTGCGCGAAGACGGCGTCGAAGAAGATGAATTGATCCAGGCGCTGATCGTCGCCGCGCGCATGACGCTCGAGGCCTATACAAGGCGCTTCTTCGTCACGCAAAGTTGGCGCCTGGCGTTCGACTGCTGGCCCACTTCGGTCGCCTCGAACGCGACGCTCCGCATTCCCTTCGCGCCATTTCAGTCGGTGACGGCGATCCGCGTGTTCGACGCGAGCGACGCGCCGCAGACGCTCAATGCCGCGACCTATCGCGCGCCAAACTCGACCGAGGGCGGCCGCATCAGCTTTACATCGGCGCCCGCGGCGCCTGGACGCGTGAGCGACGGAATCGAGATCGACTTTGACGTCGGCTATGGCTCGCTCGCGAGCGACGCGCCGCAGCCGCTGCGCCAGGCGATTTTGACGCTCGTCGCGCATTGGCGCGAACATCGCGGCGATAGCGGCGACGACGCTTTACCGAAATCGGTCGCGCAGCTCGCCGCGCCGTTTCGGCGGGAGCGGCTGCTGTGAGCGGCCTCCCCATCGGCGCGCTGCGCCATCGGGTGACGCTCGAGGGGCCCATCGACGCGCCCGATGGCGCCGGCGGCTTTTCGCGCAGCTTTACGCCCGTGGCGAATCTTTGGGCGCGCATCGCGCCGTCCGGAGCCCGCGAGGACTTCGTCGAGCAACGCGCCGAGCAGGCGACAACTCTCGTTGTGACGATCCGTTGGCGTGACGATGTCTCAAAGGACATGCGCTTTGTCTATCGCGGTCGCAAGCTTCGCATCCAATCGGTTCTCGATCCCGATGAGCGTCGGCGATTTTTGATCTGCGCGTGCGAAGAGATCACTTAAAGGACTCGCCATGAGCGTTTCACCCGTCGTCGCGCTGCGCAAGGCGATCCGCGCCTATCTGCTCACGGATGCAGGCTTCGCCGCCGCGTTCGGCCAAAAGCTTTACGACGAGGCGCCACGAGGAGCCGAACCGCCCTATGCGCTTTTTGGCGAAGCGCAGCTGCGCGACTGGTCCGCCGATCTCTCTCCCGGCGCGGAGCAGCTCTTTACGATCAGCGTCACGTCGACGATGCGGGGGCTAAGCGAGGCGCTGGAACTGGCCCAACGCATCGCCGATCTTCTCGACGAGGCGGCGCTCAATCTTCAAGATCATCGGCTGGTCGACTTGCGCTTCCTCTCCTTGGAGACGCGTCGCGAGCAGAACGGCCGCTTCGCGCGCGTCAATCTGCGCTTTCGCACCACGACCGAATATCTTTAACGGAGCTCAATGATGGCCGCCCAGAAAGGCAAGGATCTGCTCTTGAAAATTCATGACGGCGCGAACTTCGTCACCGTCGCCGGCTTGCGCACGCGACGCCTCGCGCTGAATGCCGACACGGTCGACGTGACCGACGCCGAGTCGAGCGGTCGCTGGCGCGAATTGCTGGACGGCGGAGGACTGAGGCGCGCAAGCGTCTCCGGAACAGGCGTGTTCAAAGACCAGTCGTCGGATGCGCTTCTGCGCCAGACCTTCTTCGACGGACTGCTGCGCGAATGGCAGATCGTCATTCCCGACTTCGGCGTGCTCTCGGGCCTGTTCCAGATCGCCAATCTCGATTACCGCGGCGAATATTCCGCCGAAGTGACCTTCGACATTTCGCTCGAATCGGCGGGCGCGCTCGCCTTCGCGGCGTTGTGAGGTTTGAACGGCTCAACTGTCATTCCCGACGCGCGAAGCGCGATCGGGACTCCAGGGGCAAAATCAAACATGCTTGTTACCGACTCTGGATTCCCGGTCAGGCTTTCGGCCTGCCGGGAATGACAATTCCAGATCGACCGGCGCATTTCATGTGAGGACGCAATGGCGAACAGCAAGCGCGGCGAAATCGACGCGGTAATCGACGGCAAGAGTTACACGCTCTGCCTGACGCTCGGCGCGCTCGCCGAACTCGAAAGCGGCTTTGGCGCCAGCGACCTTGTCGCGCTCGCGAGCCGCTTTGAGGAACGACGGCTTTCCGCACGCGACTTACTGCGCATCATCGGCTGCGGGCTGCGCGGAGCGGGCAACGACATATCCGACGAAGACGTCGCGAGAATGAAAGTTTCGGAGGGTCTTGCTGGCTATGTGCGTATCGCGGCCGATCTGCTCGCCGCGACCTTCGGCGATGCGCCGGAGCGGAACGCCGATGCAAACCCTCCGACGCCGCAGGACGCCTGAGGCAAACGGAAGAAGCTGCGTGCGGCGCCTCCCATCGCACGCCCTTTCCGTTCGCTCGCGCCATGGCCTTCGGGCTCGGCGTCCTGCGGCTCCCGTCGCGCGATTTCTGGTCGATGACGCCGCGCGAACTTTTTTGCGCGGCGGAGGGCGTTTACGGCTTGGCGCCGAGCGGGCCGTCGCGCGCGGCGCTTGAAGACATGATGCGCCAATTTCCCGATTCTCAAGGATCGACATGACGACAAATTTCGACCCCTTCCCGGACCCGTTCAACGCGCCGGGCGCGAATGAGCGCGTCGCGACAGCTAACCTGGCAGCGACGAAACTTCTGCTCGATCAGATCAACGTCTCGGCAGGAAATGTCACGAAGACGCTTCACCTGGGTTTCGGCTCGGCGGTGGCGAGCGGCCGCAGCTTCAATGACGTGCTCTCGACGATCGCACAGTCGCTGACGCGCATGGCCTTGCGCACGGGAACCAAGGCGCTCGCCGAAGGACTGGTGAGCGGATTGAGCGGCATGTTTTCCGGCGCCTTCGGCAGCGCCGGGACCGTTGCGCCTTTTGCGGAGGGCGGGGTCGTCGCCAGTCCAACCTATTTTGCGAGCGGCGGCGCGATGGGGCTGATGGGCGAGCGCGGCGCCGAGGCGATCATGCCGCTCGCGCGCGGCGCGGATGGCCGGCTCGGCGTCGTCGCGCAAGGCGCCGCCGCGCGTCCGGTTTCGGTCACGGTCAACATCGCTGCGCAGGATGTCGAGAGCTTTTGCCGTTCGGAGGCGCAAATCACGGGCGCCTTGGCGCGGGCTGTCGCGCGCGGCCAGCGCAACCTCTAAGCAGGCGCAGCCGGCATGAGCGATTTTCACGAGATCCGCTTTCCGCTTGATGTCTCGCTGGGCGGGCGCGGCGGACCGGAGCGGCGCACAGAGATCGTGACGCTCGGCTCCAATCGCGAGGCGCGCAACGCCCGCTGGGCGCATTCGCGGCGGCGCTATGAAGCTGGCTACGGAGTCAAGAGTCTCACGCAGCTTTCGCAGATCATCGAATTCTTCGAAGAGCGGCGCGGCCGGCTTTATGGCTTTCGCTGGCGCGATCGCGCCGATTGCGCCTCCTGCACGCCGGGCGCGACTCCGAGCCCAACGGATCAAACAATAGGAATGGGAGATGGCGCGCGCGCAACGTTTCAGCTTGTGAAGACCTACGGAGGCGCCTTTTCCGCTTATGCGCGCGACATCGTAAAGCCGGTCGCTGGAACAGTGCGAGTCGCGGCCGATGGCGTCGAGAAATCGACGCCGGATGTGAGCGTCGACGCCGCGACGGGAATCGTGACCTTCGCGCCCGGCGCCGTTCCCTCGGCGGGAGCGGTCGTCACGGCTGGCTTTCTCTTCGACGTGCCTGTGCGCTTCGATACGGATTTTCTCGAAATCGACATGCACGCCTTCGAGGCCGGCGCGATTCCAAATATTCCGATCATTGAAATCATCCCGTAGCCCTGTCGCGTCACGGCGAGCGAAACGAATCAACCCGGAGCCGCATTCTGGATTGCTTCGCTGCACCGCCGTCCCTCAATGCCGCGAAACGATCCGCCGAATTGGAAATATCCATGCTCTCGCTCTCTCCTTCGATGCAGGCGAAGCTCGATCAGCGCGCCACCACCTTCTGCCATTGTTGGCGCGTTGCGCGCAACGATGCGACAGCAATGGGCTTCACTGATCATGATCGCGATCTGACGTTTAATGGCGTGACCTTTCGCGCAAATACCGGGCTTTCCGCTTCGCAGCTCGAATCAGGCGTCGGCTTTGCGCCGGGAACGGGCGAAGCGGCGGGCGCCTTGAGCGACGAAAGCCTCACCGAGGCGGATCTGCTGAACGGCCTCTATGACGGCGCCTCGGTCGAGACATGGCTCGTCGATTGGACGAACGTTATTGATCGCGCTTTGCTGGATATCGCGACGATCGGCGAGATACGCCGCGGCGAGATGGCTTTCGCCGCGGAGCTGCGCTCGAGCGCGCATCTTTTCGATCAGCAGCAGGGCCGCGCCTTTCAACGCAGTTGTTCGGCTAATCTCGGCGACGCGCGCTGCGGGTTCAATGTTTTGGCGCCCGGCTTTCACGCGACGAGCGTCATCGCCGCCTTCGTCGGCGGCGCAATCGACATGGATCTTTCCGAAACTTTCGACAGCGGCTTCTTTGCAGGCGGCGCGTTGACCTTCACAAGCGGCGTGAATGAGAATGCCCGTTTCACGATCAAATCGCATCGGCAGACAAATCTTCGCGCGACCGTCACGCTGTGGACGCCGCCGGGCGGCGCGATCCTCGCCGGCGACGCCGTTCTCCTGACAGCCGGCTGCGATAAGTCGCCGACAGCCTGTCGCTTGACGTTCGACAATATCGTCAACTTCCGCGGCTTCCCGCATATGCCGGGCAATGATCGAATCATCGCCTATCCGAGTTCGCTTGCGCCGGCGATGGACGGTGGGAGTTTTTTTAGATGACCCGCGCCGACATTGTCGCGGCGGCGCGGCGCTGGCGTGGCACGCCTTATGTGCATCAAGCCTCGCTCATCCATGTCGGCTGCGACTGCCTTGGGCTCGTGCGCGGCGTCTGGCGCGACATCATCGGCGACGAGCCGGAGGCGGCGCCCGCATATACGCCCGATTGGGCCGAGGCCTTGAGCGCCGAGACATTGCTTGACGCGGCCCATCGGCATTTCAGCGTGGTGGCTTTAAGCGATTTTCGTGAAGGCGACGTTCTGCTGTTTCGCTTTCGCGAGCATCTCCCGGCGAAACATCTCGGCATCGCAATATCGACGACGCATATGATTCACGCCCATGCCGGCGCCTGCGTCGCGCAGGTCGCGATTGGCCCGCATTGGCGCAAAAAGCTCGTCGCCGCCTTCGCCTTTCCAGGCGTTGTGGATTGAAGACGCCGCACCTCTGTCATTCCCGACGCGCGCTCGGCGCGCGATCGGGACTCCAGGACCAAACCCGACATTCCTGAAGCTGCTCTGGATTCCCGATCAGGCCTTCGGCCTGTCGGGAATGACATTGCGAGGCTCTTCGAGACGCTCATGGCCACTCTTGTTCTTCAGACAATCGGCTCTGTCGCCGGCGGCGCGATCGGCGGACCTGTTGGTTCCTCGATCGGCGGCGTGCTCGGCGGCTTTGGCGGCTCCTTCGTCGACGCAGCGCTGCAACCGCATGCATCGCCCCGCTATTCGATCGGTCCGCAGCTGAAATCGATGGACGGGATCACCTCAACGGAAGGCGCCGGCGTGCCGCGCGTGTATGGCCGCGCGCGCATCGGCGGACAGATGATCTGGGCGACGCGCTTTCTCGAACGCGTCAATGTGTCTTTTGCGCAGACACAGCATCAGGGCAAAGGCGGCGGCGGCGGCTTCAATGTTCAGTTCACCTATGCCTATTCGGCGAATTTCGCGATCGGGCTCTGCGAAGGCCCTGTCGCTTTCGTGCGACGTATCTGGGCTGACGGGTCAGAGCTCGACATGACGACGCTGCCGATTCGTATCTATCCCGGGACTGAAGATCAGGAGCCAGATCCGCTGATCGTCGCCAAGGAAGGAGCCGAAAACGCGCCCGCCTATCGAGGCCTCGCCTATATTGTTTTCGAGGATCTCGCGCTGGCCGCATTCGGCAATCGCATTCCGCAATTCACCTTCGAGGTCGTGAAGCCCGTCGAAGGACTCGGCGCGATGATCCGGGCCGTCGACCTCATTCCGGGCGCGACGGAGGCCGGCTATCACCCTGCCCTCAAGCTCAATTTCTACTCGCCCGGCGCCACGGCGGCGGAAAATCGCCATCAGCTCACCACGGCGACGGATTGGACCGCGTCGATCGACGCCTTGCAGGCGCTTTGCCCGAACCTCGAAAGCGTCGCGCTGGTCGTCGCCTGGTTCGGCGACGACCTTCGCGCCGAACATTGCACGATCGCGCCGCGCGTCGATGCGTTGTTCAAGACCATCGGACAGTTCAACTTCATTCTCGGCGGCTTCTGGCCGCCCGACTGGTCGGTCGCCGGGCTGACGCGTTCGAGCGCGCGGCTCGTGTCGCAAATCGACGGACGCGCAGCCTATGGCGGAACGCCCAGCGACGCGTCGGTGATGGCCGCTATCGCCGACCTCAAGGCGCGCGGCCTCGCGGTGACCTTCTATCCCTTCGTGATGATGGACGTGCCGCCGGGCAATGCGCTGCCCAATCCTTACACGGGCGCCATCGAACAGCCGGCATTCCCCTGGCGCGGACGCGTCACGTGCGATCCAGCGCCGGGCCGGCCGGGTTCACCTGACGCAACCGCGACTGCTGCGGCGCAGCTCAACGCATTCTTTTCGCGCTATCGCGCCTTCATTCTGCATTACGCCAATATTTGCGTCGCGGCTGGCGGCGTCGACGCCTTCCTCATCGGCTCCGAGCTGATCGGCTTGACGCGCGTGCGCTCGGCGCCGGGCGCATATCCCGCCGTCGGCGCGCTGATGACGCTCGCCGCGGACGCGAAAGCGATCCTCGGCCCGCAAACAAAACTCTCTTACGCGGCCGACTGGACGGAATATGGCGCGCATGTTCCTGCAAGCGGCGAAGCGCGCTTTCCGCTCGATCCGCTGTGGGCGTCAAGCGCCGTCGATTTCGTCGGCGTCGACGTCTATTGGCCGCTCTCCGACTGGCGTGACGGCGACGCGCATCTCGACGCGCAGGAAGCGGCGAGCATTTATGATCTCGACTATCTCAAGTCTCGCGTCGCTTCGGGCGAGGCCTATGATTGGCATTACGCCGACGCAAATGCGCGTCTCGCGCAAGATCGCACGCCGATCAGCGACGGACTCGGCAAGCCTTGGATCTTCCGCCAGAAGGATTTTCTGTCGTGGTGGTCGCAACCGCATTACGAGCGCGTCGGCGGCGCTGAGCTGGCGGCGCCGACGGCATGGGTCCCGCAGTCGAAGCCGATCTGGATCGTCGAGACGGGATGTCCCGCGGTCGACCGCGGCGCCAATGCGCCGAATGTCTTTCCGGACCCGCGCTCGAGCGATGGCGGTCTGCCGTATTTCTCGCGCAACGGCCGGGACGATCTCATGCAGGCGCGATTCATCGAGGCGATGATCGCGCATTTCGATCCGGCGGCGCCCGGCGGCGGGACGCGCAACCCAACGTCCAACCTCTACGCCGGGCCGATGGTCGATCCGGCGCGCCTGCACATATGGTGCTGGGATGCGCGCCCCTTTCCGGCCTTTCCGACGCAAGCCGATTCATGGAGCGACGCCGCCAATTGGGAAACGGGCCATTGGCTGAACGGACGACTCGAAGGCGCGCCGCTCGACCGCCTGCTGCCGGCGCTCGCCGGCGCCGTCTCCGCGCCTGAAGTTGTCACGCAGCGGCCGAACGTCGGCGGCTTTCTCGACGGCTATGTGCTGGAGCGGCCGATGTCGCCGCGCGAGGCGATCGATTCTCTTGCCGCGCTTTACGGCATCGACGTCGTGGCGAGCGCGGGCGCCTTGCGCTTCGTCGACCGGCGCGGGAAGCCTGTGTGCGAAATTGACGAGGACGATCTCGTCTCCGGCAAAACCGCCTCGCTGGTGACGCGGGCGCGGGCGCAGGAAAGCGAACTGCCGCAGGAGATCGCGCTTTCCTTCTGCGATTCCGAAAACGACTTTCAAATGGCGCGAGTCTTATCCCGCAGACTCGAGGGCCGCTCGGCGCGCCAGAGTGAAGCGCAAGCCGCGGTGATGACGAATCGCGCCAACGCGCAGTCGCTTGCGGAGAGCTGGCTTCAGGACTTTTGGATCGGACGCGAAACCGCGGAGTTTACGCTGCGGCCTGGCCTTCTCGCCTTGCAGCCCGGCGATCTGGTGCGGCTCGGCGCAGCGGGCGGCGGCCGGCTGTTTCAAATTCAACGCATCACGGACGGCGCCGCGCGGCAAGTCAGCGCGCGCGCGGCGGACGCTTCCGTCTATGACGCGGCCGCGCCTCTGCTCGGACGCACAAATGTCGTTTCGCCGAAGATGGTCGGACCGCCGAGAGTCGAAATTCTCGACCTCGCGCTCTGGCGCGACGAAGAAGCGCTCTCCTATGTCGCCGCCTTCGCCGATCCCTGGCCAGGGCCGCTCGCAATCTGGAGAATGACGTTCGAGGGCGGCTACGAGCAGATCGCGATCATGGACAAGCGCGCGACCATCGGCGAGACGCTCGAGGTCCTGCGCGCCGGTCCTGTCGGGCGCTTCGACAATGGCGGCGGCGTCACTGTCAGAATCGGCGCCGGACACCTCTCGTCGGTGGGCGATCTCGCCGCGCTCGCGGGGCGCTCGGCGATGGCGATCCGCGTCGACGGCGACTGGGAGATTTTCGCTTTCGCGCACGCCGAACTTATCGGCGAACAGACCTATCGTCTGTCAAGGCTCATTCGCGGACTCGGCGGCGAAGAACATCTCGCCAAGCGCGATGCGCCGGCCGGCGCGACCGTCGTGCTGCTCGATGACGCGATCGCGCCGCTCGCGCGCAAGGTCGCCGAGATTGGCGCGCCGATGACCTATCGAATCGGTCCGGCGGATCGCGACTATGCGGAGCCGGTCTTCGTTCGGCCGACGGTCGCCGCGACTAACAAGGCGTTGCGTCCCTACGCGCCGACCAAGGCGCGCGCCCGGCGCACGCCGGCCGGCGTCGTCATCGATTTCGTGCGGCGCGGACGCATCGACTCCGACGCTTGGGAGGCGCTCGACATTCCGCTCGGCGAGGCGAGCGAATCCTACGAAGCCGATATCTCACTGCCGGCGAGCGGAAAGCGCACGCTCACCGCCGCCGCAGCGCCGATCCTCTATCCCGCCGCCGAAGAACTCGGCGATTTCGGCGCGCCGCAAAGCGAACTGACGCTTTCACTTTATCAGATGAGCGCGACGGCTGGACGGGGTTTCCCGCTGACGGCGACGCTCCCCGTCCAATAGGAAAAACGATGACGCAAACCACGCATCTTGCGCTGCCCTTCATCGAGGCGGCGCAAGCGCAAAAGCACGTCACGCATAATGAAGCTCTGGCGCTGATCGACGCGCTGACGCAGCTTTCGGTCTCTGCGCGAAACGTGACGTCGCCGCCTGCGACGCCGGCGGAAGGCGACCGTGTGCTCGTCGGCGCCGGCGCGACCGGCGATTTCACGGGCAGAAGCGGCCAGATCGCGACATTCCTCGCAGGCGGCTGGACCTTCCTTTCGCCGCAAGCCGGCTGGCGCGCCTATGTCGAAGCGGAATCGCTTCTGCTGCTCTATGACGGCGCGGGATGGATTGATTGCGGCCTGTCCTTGCGCCGGCTGCAAAACCTTGCGCTGCTCGGGATCGGCGCGACCGCCGACGGCGCCAATCCGCTGCTCGCCAAACTCAATGCAACGCTCTTTACCGCAACGAGCGTCGGCGAAGGAGGCTCCGGCGATCTACGCTTCGCGCTCAACAAGGAGAGCGCGGCGAACACGCTCTCGCAACTTTACGAGTCGAACTATTCCGCGCGCGCCGAAACAGGGTTGATTGGCGACGATCATTTTCACGTCAAAGTGTCGCCCGATGGTTCGACCTGGAAGGAAGCGATCGTCATCGACAGCGCCACAGGCGCAGTCGCCTTTCCAAGCGGCGGCCCGGCGAACGTTCATCTGTTTACGGCCACGGGTTCTTATACGCCGACGCCTGGAATACGCTTTGTCGACGTGATCCTTTTTGGCGGCGGCGGCGGCGGCGGCGCAGGCGCGCGACAGGCGGCCGGGGCGATCGCCTCAGGCGGAGGCGGGGGCGGAGGCGGCGGAATTGCAAAAGGCAAGTTCACCGCAGCTCAGATCGGCGGGGGCCTCACCGTCACGATCGGCGCGGGCGGCAATGGCGGCGCAGCGCAGACCGTCGATAGCGCGGCTGGAAATAACGGAACTGCCGGCGGCAACACGACGTTCGGGACGCTGCTCTTTGCCGGCGGCGGCGGCGCGGGCTCTGGCGGCGGCCTTGCGGTCGGTTCGGGCGGCGGCGGCGGTGGTGGGATGACGGTCGGAGGCAACGCCTCTGGCGCCACTGGCGGCAGCGCCGCGTTGGGCGGGCCGGCCGGCGGGTCGGCTACAGTGGGCTCGCCTAACTATCAGGCGGTTTATGGCGCAGGCGGCTCCGGAAGCCCCGGAACTGGCGGCGCGGGCTCTGGCGGCGGAAACTGTGGCCCCGACGCTGGCGGGTCCGGCGGCGGGTCCGGCGGGGGCATTACCGCAGCCAATGTAACAAGCGCGGGCGGCGTCGGAGGTAGAATTTACATGAACGGGGCGGCCGTGCAGGCCGCCGGCGGGGCTGCTGGCGTCGCCGGCGGCGCTGGAGCGTCATACGCCAGCGGCGTTGGCCCTCTCAACCGAGCCGGCACAGGCGGCGGAGGCGGAGGCTCGCACGCAACGACTCCTGGCGCCGGAGGCGCGGGCGGGCTTGGCGGCGGAGGCGGCGGCGGCGGCGCATCGCAGAACGGCGCCAATTCCGGCGCCGGCGGCAATGGCGGCGGCGGCTGCGCCGTCGTCTTCGAATATTTCTGATCGCAAAACATCAAGCGCGTCGCGCGCGATTCCTCATCAACAAACGACATCGGAAGAGAAGGAGTCGGCCCATGGCCTTCGCCGTGAAGAATCACGTCCTGCACCAAAACGACAAGCCTGTCGCTCAAAAGCCGACGCCCAACGTCGGCGGCGTTTTGAAGCCCTCGCTGCTGATCATGCATTACACCGCCGCTCAGTCGGCGAAGGGCGCAATCTCCTGGCTGTGCAATCCGAATGCGAAAGCTTCCGCCCATCTCGTCGTCGATCTCGACGGCGCGGTGACGCAGCTCGCGCCGTTCAATCGCGTCGCATGGCACGCGGGCAAAAGCGTTTGGAGGCGGCGCTCGAACTGCAACGCCTTTTCGATCGGCATTGAGCTGACCAACGCCGGACCATTGACGAAGCTCGCCAACGGAAAATTCGCCGACGCATACGGAAAAAATGTGCCGGCGAGCCAGGTCGTAATGCTCGTCCACAAGCTGGATAGGGGCGGCGAAAAGCCCTGGATGATCTATCCCGCCCTTCAGATCTCGGCCGCCGTCGATATCGCCAAGGCCATCTGCCAGACCTACGGCATCAGCGACATCGCCGGTCATGACGACATTGCGCCGACGCGCAAGCGCGATCCGGGTCCCGCCTTCGCCATGGAATCGTTCGTCTCGCGAGTCCTCGGCCGCAAGTGAAACCGCGCCGGCGGCTTCCGGCATCAAAAAAAGGAACTCCCAATGCAAGGCTATCGCACCTATGTCGCCGCTGGTCTCGTCGCGCTGTTTGGCGCGCTCGCCTCGACCGACTGGATCGCCTTTCTCAATGATCCGAAGGCCGGCGCCATCGCCATCGGTTCGGCGGCGTTGATGGCGATCATGCGCAGCATCACCTCGACGCCGCCGGGAACGGCCTGACATGTCCAAGCTCACCGCGCTCGGTCTCGTCGCGGTCGCCGGCGTCGTCGCCTATGCGCTTGGGCGCGCAGTGCTGGCGCGACTTGTCGCCGGCGGCGCCGCTAAGGAGAACGCGCGGCGCGCCGAATCCGATATGCGCGCCGCCAAGCGCCAGGCCGAAATTATGATTGAGCGCAGGAGCGTTGAAGATGTTTCGCAAGATCTCGATCATGGTCGCTTTTAGCCTCGCTCTTGCGGCATGCCAGTCGACGGGCGGCGGCTGTCCGCCGCTCGTCGCCTATTCTCTCGAAGAGCAGAAGATTGCGGCGAAGCAGCTGCGCGCCTTGCCCCAAAACGCGCCGCTCGCCGCCATGATCATCGACTACAAGAAGATGCGGGACGCCTGCCGCGCCTCGGAGAGCTGAGGCGCGCGGCCGCATTTCTTGACTATTCATTGCGCATTCAGGGCTTTCGGCCGACTATGCGCCGGGGAGAGGCGCATGCGGGCCGCCGGAGGTTGTTGGAGACGGGCGCTCACCGTCGCCGCTCTCGCGGCGACGGCCGCTTTCCTGCGCGCCGGCGCCAGCCGCGCCGAAGACGCTCCCGCGCGGCTGCAATGCTTCACCATGGCGCAGGCGCGCAGCAAAATGGAAGCGCAGAAGCTCGCCGATCCTTTCCGGAGCATGCGGGATATCGCCCTCCGGCTGCACGCCGAGCCGCTCGGCGCGCGGCTGTGCCAATTGGGCGAAGGACTTATCTATGAGATCAGCCTGCTGCGCCGGGACGGCCACATCGTCAAGATTTTTGTCGACGCGTTCAGCGGCCGGCCTCATTCTAGCGCTATAGGCGCAGGCTCTATAGGCGCAGGCTCTATAGGCGATTGAGTCTCGCACGCGGGAGGACACATTGCGGCTGCTCGTCGTTGAAGACGACAAGGATTTGAACCGCCAGATCGTTCGTGCGCTCGAGCAGTCGGGTTATGCGGTGGACCGCGCCTTCGACGGCGAGGAAGGTTGCCATCTCGGCGAAACGGAGCCCTACGACGCCGTCGTCCTCGACATCGGTCTGCCGAAGAAGGACGGCGTGACCATTCTCGAAGAATGGCGCGCGGCGGGACGCGACATGCCGGTGCTGATCCTCACCGCGCGCGACCGCTGGAGCGACAAGGTGCAGGGCTTCGACGCCGGCGCCGATGATTATGTTGCAAAACCATTCCACATGGAGGAGGTGCTGGCGCGCATCCGCGCCCTGCTGCGCCGCGCGACGGGCCATGCGACGAATGAAATCGTCTGCGGCGCAGTGCGACTCGACACCAAAGCCGGCCGCGTCGTCGTGGACGGCGCGCCCGTGAAGCTCACTTCGCACGAATACCGGCTGCTCGCCTATCTGATGCATCACAGCGGACGAGTCGTATCCCGCAGCGAAATCATCGAGCATTTATACGATCAGGACTTTGACCGCGACTCGAACACGATCGAAGTTTTCGTCGGCAGGTTGCGCAAAAAGCTTGGCGTCGATCTGATCCAGACCGTGCGCGGGCTGGGCTACATGGCGGCCGCGCCGGCAAATGACGCCGGCTCTAAACGCTAGGCGCATGCCCCTTTCCTTCGTCTCCATTCGCTCCATCGCCGCGCGTCTGTTCCTGACTGCCGCGGCGATGAGTTCGGTCGTGCTCATCGTCGCCAGCATTCTTCTGACCGCCTACTACCGAAGCGAAGCTGACGAGGTTTTCGAACGGCGCCTCGACGTTTACCTGCGCGCCATCGTCGCCGACGTGTCCGAGTCGGGACAGGAGGGACGCACCGGCCCTGGCCAGCTCGGCGACCCGCAGTTTGAATTGCCGGGCTCGGGCTGGTACTGGCAGATCACGCGTCTCGACGACAAGTCGCATGACATCAAGGCGTCGCGCTCGCTCTTCGCCAACACGCTGCCCAAGCTCTCGGATCTTGGCGTCGCAGCGGAGGTCGGCGGCTTTCGTCGCGGCTACGGGCCTGGCCCGGACGGGCGCAGGCTGCGCATCGTCGAGCGCGTCATCGACGTCGGCGACCTCGGCATCTATCTCGTGCAGGTCGCCGGCAGCGGCGAAGAGATGGAAGAGCAAATCGCCCGCTTTCGATTCGCGCTGATCGTCGCTTTCGCGGCGCTCGCGATTGCGCTCGCCATCGGCGCCGCCTTCCAGGTCCGCTTCGGCTTGCGGCCTTTGAGGCAATTGCAGCGCGAACTGGCGTCGATCCGCGGCGGCGAACGCGAGCGGATCATGGACGCCTACCCGAGCGAAGTCGCGCCGCTCGCCGAAGAGCTCAATCTGCTGATCGGCGCCAATCGCGACATTCTCGAACGCGCGCGCACGCAGGTCGGCAATCTCGCCCATGCGCTGAAAACGCCGCTCTCCGTCATCGTCAATGAAGCCGATTCCGCGCCCGGGCGACTCGCCGGGAAAGTTCAAGAACAGGCGCAGATCATGCGCGATCAGATCTCCTTCTATCTCGACCGGGCGCGGGCGGCGGCGCGCGGCGGCGCGCTCGGGGCCGCGACGCAGATTGCGCCGTCGATCGAGGCCTTGCTGCGCGCCTTCAGTAAAATCTATGGCGACAAGGGCGTGATCTTTTCTGGCGGCGCCGATCCGCGTCTGCGCTTTCTTGGCGAGCGCCAGGATCTCGAAGAAATGATCGGCAATCTGCTCGACAACGCCGGCAAATGGGCGAAGAGCCAGGTGACGATCGACGTCTGCGTCGAAGGCGCGTCGCGGCCGACGCTGCGCGTCACCATCGACGACGACGGGCCGGGACTTGCGACGCATCTGCGCGCCGCGGCGACGCAACGTGGGCGGCGTCTCGACGAAACCAAGCCTGGGTCAGGTCTCGGCCTATCGATTGTCGTCGATCTCGCCGCCGCTTATGGCGGCTCGCTGCAGCTCGACGACAGCCCCAGCGGCGGTTTGCGCGCAGAGCTTCGACTGCCGGGGTTTTGAGCTGCGTGGGGCCTGCTCTAAGCAATCCCGGGACCGGATCAGCGATCAAGCGGCCGCCCCGATTTCGTACAGCGCGTCACTCGTCTTCGAGATCGAAATCGAGAATGGCGACCTGCAGCGTGAAGCTCGACAGCTTCGGATCGTCAGCGGAGATGACGCCGAGAAATTCGCCGTCGGCGTTGAGTTCGACGGAATCGGTCTTGCGCCCGCGCGCCACGATCGACAGGCGATCGTTTTCGAACAGCTTGCGCAAATAGGACTGCAGCACTTCGCGTCCGACGGGAATTTTCATCTCGAAGGCGAAGGAACGATCGCCGTCTTCGTCATCGACCGAGATCGAAGCGATCCTTCGTTCGCCAAGATGCACGGCGGCGTCGTCCGGATTCTTCGGATCCGCTGTGACGCGAACGCCGTCGTTGCCGAGCGAACGGCGCAGGAAGGCCTGCAGTTTTCGCAATTCGGTTTTGTCCAAACGCCCGCCCCCGTTAGCGACCAGTTTCATTCCTCTGCCACGACGCCTTTCGCCGAGCAAGAGCGCATGAAAAACGCCCGGCGGAGAGCCGCCGGGCGACGTCAAAAAGCGCGAAGAGCGTTATTCGCCCGCAGCTTTCAGCCTCTTATTGCACTCGCTCCAATATTTCGGCCAGGTGATTTTTGAACCGGCCTTTTTGAGCTCGGCTTTCTTCTCTTTCCATTCGGCCGCGCATTTTTTCTGACGCTCGCGCGTCGCGGTTTTCGCGTCCGTCGCGGGTTTGGGGCTCGGGGTCGCTTCTTTCGCCGCGGGCGGAGTTGGCTCGACGGGCTTGGCTTCAGTCGCCGGCGGCGGCGTGGGCTTCGACTCTGCGGCGGCCGGCGGCGGCGTCTCGGGCTTCGCCTCGGCAGGCTTGGCTTCCGCCGGCTTCTCGTCGACGGGCTTGGCCTGCTCCGCCAATCGCCCGCGACAGGCCTTCAAAAATTCCTGCCAGCTCTGTCCGCCGAGTTCGTTGGCCGCCTTAGCCGCCTGGTATTGCGATCCGCATTCCTTCAATACATTGGCCTGCGCATACGCGTCCCCTGAGCTCGCGGCGAGGCCGACGGCGACGGCCAGAGCGCCGCCGGCCGCAGCGTAAGAAACAGCGATACGGATCCCCATATAAATCTCCATTGATCGACGGCGCGAACCGAGCCGCAACAACTGCGACGGCGCATAGAAGCATGACGCGCGCCATCTGCGCCCGCCGGGGGCGACGATAGTCCCAACTTGGTTGTGAACGCAATCCAAACGCGCGATAAAGCCTGAGCACGCGGCGTTTTTTCGTCCGCTTTTTAAGGGTGAGTCGTGGCAAGCGTTCGGGAACAGCCGGCAAGTTGGCGCGAGCTCGCGGTCGTGTCGCATCCCGACGGACTGAAACGCTGTCCGTGGCCCGGCGTCGATCCGCTTTATCTCGACTATCACGACAACGAATGGGGGCGGCCCGAACGGGACGGCCGGGCGCTCTTCGAAAAGCTGACGCTCGACGGCTTTCAGGCCGGCCTCTCGTGGATCACCATTCTGCGCAAGCGTGAAGCGTTTCGCGCGGCCTTCGACGGCTTCGATCCGGCAAAGATCGCGAGATTCGATCAGAAGCGCGTCGCGGCGCTGATGCGCAATGATGCAATCGTGCGCAACCGCGCAAAAATCGAAGGCGCCGTGCTCTCGGCGCAGGCGTGGCTGGAGATCGAGGCGACGACCGGCTTTTCGGATTATCTGTGGAGTTTCGTGGACGGACGACCGATCGTCAATCGCTGGAAGCGCATGAGCGACGCGCCGACGCAAACCCCACTTTCCGAACGCCTCTCCAAAGATCTCAAGGCGCGCGGCTTCAAATTCTGCGGACCGACGATCGTCTACGCCTTCATGCAGGCGGTCGGCATGGTGGACGATCATCTGACGGGCTGCCATCGCCACACAGGGGGCGAGGGCGGCTGAAGCGATGCGCTCCCCTCCAGCGAAAAATCGTGGGCGGCCCTCGCCCGGCGAGGCGCCCCGCGCCTGGCAGCGCATGTTATCCGGACGCCGCCTCGATCTGCTCGACCCTTCGCCGCTCGACGTGGAGATCGAAGATATCGCGCATGGGCTCGCGCGCGTCGCGCGATGGAACGGTCAGACCGTCGGCGCGCATATTTTCTCGGTCGCGCAACACAGCATGCTTGTGGAAAAGGTCGCATGTGCGCTCGATCCCGCGATCGGCCGAACGGAGCGGCTTTACATGTTGCTGCATGACGCGCCGGAATATGTGATCGGCGATATGATCTCCCCGTTCAAGGCGGTGATCGGCGACGCATACAAAAGCGTCGAGGACCGCATATTGGGCGCGATTCTCCTGCGTTTCTCTCTGCCGCCGACGCCTTCTCCCGCACTGCGGCGCCTGTGCAAAGAGGCCGATCGCGCCGCGGCTTTTTTTGAGGCGGTGCAGCTTGCGGGCTTTACACGGGGCGAAGCCGAGCGCATCTTCGGCCGCCCGGCGATCCCGCCGCAGCCCTTCATGGACGAACTCGCCCCGGCTCCCATTGAGGAGACGCAGGCGCGTTTTCTCGCTCGGTTTCGGGCGGTCGACGAACGTTGAAGAAGAACGTCGGGGAGAGAAATGCCGAATGGGCGCTTGTACGTCTGTTCCCTGACTAAGGTGGTCGACACGGTGCGCGAAAGCGGCGCGCGCTCGCTTGTCACCATTCTTACCGCCGGGGCGTCGCTTGTTCGGCCTTGCGAAATCTCCCGCGAGCGCCATTTGCGGATCGCTGTCTCCGATATCGACGCGCCGCGGGGAGGGCACATCCTCCCTGGCGAGGAACATATCAATCGGCTGCTCGCTTTCCTTGAGGAATGGGACCGCTCCGCGCCGCTCGTCATACACTGCTACGCTGGGGTGAGCCGATCGCCCGCAGCGGCTTTTGTCGCGGCCTGTGCTTTAGCGCCGCGTCGCAGCGAAATGGAGATCGCGCGCGAACTGCGCCGCGTCTCGCCGACCGCGACCCCGAACAGGCGGCTGGTCGCGCTCGCCGACGAAAGGCTCGGGCGGAACGGGCGAATGTCCGCCGCGATCGCCGCGATCGGACGCGGGACCGACTGCTATGAGGGAGCGCCCTTCGCCCTGGAATTCGCCGACGCCTAGCCGAGCCGCCGAAGCGCTCGCGCCTCTATCCCCGCCCGTCGAAATCGGCCTCACCGCTGCAATCGTCGCCGTTCGAGACGACGAGCCCTTGATCCTGACGACGCGCGCGGATGGGCCGGCGGGGGTCGCCGCCCTTCCCTCCGGACCTTTCGATCCGATCCGCCATCGCACCTTCGAGATCGGCCTGCGCGAATGGGTCGCCGAGCAGACCGGCGCGCCGCTGGGCTATGTCGAGCAGCTCTATACATTCGGCGACCGCGGACGCCACGCCCGCGCCGGCGACCGTGATCCGCACGTCGTCTCGGTCGGCTATTTGGCGTTGACGCGCATCCGCGACGACGCCGATCGGCGCGCAAGCGTCTGGCGGAGCTGGCATGATTTCTTTCCCTGGGAGGATTGGCGCAAAGGTCCGCCCGTGGTCCTCGAGGAAACGATCACGCCCGGATTGACGGACTGGGTGGCCGAGGCGCCGGACGCCGTCTCCTCCTCGGGCGTCTCGCGCCGGGTGCGGGTCAATCTTCTCTTTGGCGGCAAGGGGCGCGCGTTCAATGAGGAGAACGTCCTTGAGCGCTACGAGCTTCTTTACGAGGCGGGGCTTCTCGAGGAGGCGCTGCGCGATGGTCGCGAATCGGCGGAGAGACGGGCGCCGCTGACGCCGCTCGGGACTCCGATGCGCCACGACCACCGCCGCATTCTTGCCACAGCGATGGGCAGACTGCGCGCCAAAATGAAATATCGGCCGGTGATCTTCGAGTTGATGGCGTCCGAGTTCACGCTGACTGAGCTGCAGCGGACAGTAGAAGCCATCGCTGGCCGACATCTGCACAAGCAGAACTTCCGCCGTCTGGTGGAATCAACGGCCATTGTCGAGCCGACAGGGGAAATGTCCTTAAAAACCGGCGGACGCCCAGCTGCTCTATTTCATTTTCGCCGCAATGTTCTGCAAGAAAGGCCTGCGCCAGGGCTTCGCGTCGGCATCCGAGGCTGATGTCGTTCCTTAAGGCGATGTTCACCGCGACATGGTGAATGTTCGCTGAAGCGAAGCCCGCAATGCGTAGAGTAGAGGTGCGTCTTTGGGCTATTTGTCGCCGCCCCCCATGCCGGCGCCGGTCGTCGTCTACAAGGACGTCGGCGGACTGGTCAGCGATTATGAAGCGCTCACCGAGCGATATCGCCGCGAGAACCGCGAGGTCAGGCTGCATGAATGCCGCTCGGCCTGCACGCTGGCGCTGAGTCTGCCGAACGTCTGCGTCTATCCAGACGCAAAGGTCAAATTTCATCAAGCCTACAACGCCATTAACCGGGAGGTCGACCTCGGCGTCTCGTCGCGGCTGTTCGCTTCCTACCCGACCGCGGTGCAGGCGCGTCTTGGCTATCTGACCAGAGAATATCGCGTGTTGAGTGGGACGGAGCTAATCGCTCTTGGCATGCGCAATTGCGAGGGCGGCCCAACCATGATCGCGAGCCGCAAGCAGCAGCGCGCGCCTTCGACCAGCGTCGCCAGCGCACGACCAGACGGGCAGTCCGGCGCGAGCCTCGCCGCCTTTGGCGATATCGCGCAGAAGGTGCAGTCCGCGGTCGCCACCGCCCTTGCCACGGGCGGCCAGACGACCGACCCGATCCGTGTCGCCGTCGCCGACCGGCAGCAGCTGACGGGATTGGCGCGCGGCAGCGCAGAGGCGAATGCGCTGCCTGAGCCCGCGCCGCTGCCGCCGCGCCGGCCGCCGTCCGAGGCCTTCGCGGCCCCGGAACCGGCGCCGATGTCTCCGGCCTATCTGCAACTCATCAGCGGGGCGCAGCCGATCCTGGGGCCGCGGCTCGTGCGCACAATGGCCTCGAACTGAGCGGCGACGTCGCAGACTGGCGCTCGGCGCAGCTGTGAGGGCCGTTTAGAATTCCACGCGCCCCGTTTGGTCCCACAAAGAAAAAGCGCGCTTTTGATCGGCTGCTCCGCGCCCTGTTCCACGCCATGAGCGTAAGCCTCCTTCGCGATAACGGAGTCTGGGCGCCACCGCCGGGTGAGCGACAGGTTTCCGGGGAAGCCGCTTGAAATCAGGCGGCTGCGAACTTTCCAAGAGCAGCAATAGCAGCATATACGTCTTATGGCCTCCACCCGTGTAATGTGCACTTATCGAGCCCCGAATACGACGGCGCCGCGCGGGACTGAATCAGCTCAATAGACGGAAGTTATGGCGTCGGATTCTCGATTCCCCATCGTTGGCATCGGCGCTTCCGCCGGGGGGCTGAGGGCCCTGGAGCAATTTTTCCAAGCCGTCTCCGCCGATCTCGGCATGGCCTTTGTAATTATCACGCACCTCGCCCCAGATCGCGAAAGCTTCCTCACGGACATACTCGCACGCCACACCAGCCTGACCGTCCATGTCGCGAGCGAGGGCCAGAAGGTTGAGCCGAACAGCATTTATGTTTTGCCGCCCAACGCATCTCTGACGATAGAAGGAGGGACTCTCCGACTCCATCAGATCGAACCGGGCCATGCCGAGCGCAGCCCGGTCGATGTGTTTTTCAGTTCGCTCGCCCAGGATTGCGGGGAATACGCTGTCGGCGTCGTCCTCTCTGGGAGCGGCAGCGACGGCGTTCTCGGAATCAAAGCGATCAAGGAACAGGGTGGCCTTGTCCTTGCACAATCGAGCGATGGAACTCAGCCAAGTTTCACCGGTATGCCGGACAGCGCGATCGCCAGCGGCCTCGTCGACTATGCCATTCCCGTTGAGGACATGGCTGCGAAACTGTCAGAGAACCGGCAAAGCATTGGGTTGGTCGATGCGCTTGCAGAGAGAGGCGCCGCTCAAGGCGACCATCCCGACGCCAAGTCGCTCGAAATGCTGTACGCCATTCTTCGGTCTCAGATGGGGCACGATTTCAGCGGCTACAAAAAGCGGACGTTCATCCGTCGCGTTCACCGCCGCATGCAAATCAATCATTGTGACTCGCTCCTGGCTTACGTCGAATTCCTGCAGCGTGACCACGAGGAGCCGGCGCGCCTGTTTCGCGATCTCTTGATCAATGTAACGAGCTTCTTCCGTGACGCAGAGGCTTTCGACGCTTTGGAGAAGGTCGTTGTTCCACGTCTCTTCGAGGGACGCGGGGCCGCAGACGCGGTGCGCGTGTGGGTCCCGGGCTGCTCAACCGGAGAGGAAGTCTATTCGATCGCGATCCTGCTCCGGGAGCATATGGAAAAAACAACCGGGTCGCCGCGCGTGACGGTTTTTGCGACGGACATCGACGAACGCGCATTGTCGGTGGCGCGCGCCGCCCGTTATCCGTCCGCGCTGATGAAAGGCGTGTCGCCCGAGCGGCGAGAGCGGTTCTTTACGAATCATTCCAGCAGTTTTGTCGTCGCCAAAGCGGTGCGCGATCTTTGCGTGTTCTCGGTCCACAGCATATTGCGGGATCCGCCCTTCTCCCGCATGGACATGATCTCCTGCCGCAATCTGCTGATCTATTTCGGGGCCGATGCGCAGCGCCAGGCGTTGCCGACGCTCCATTACGCGCTCCGACCGGGCGGATTTCTTTTCCTCGGAAAAGCCGAAACGATCGGCCGCTTTTCCGAATTATTTGCGCCTGTCGACAAGACGAGCTGCATCTTCCAGGCGCGCGACATCGGCGCCCCCGCACGCATGCCGGCGTTCGTCAACGGCCTGCGCCCGGCTCCCTTCGTCTCGCATCGGAGCGATCATATCGCGGCGGACGGCGTGGCTGCCCGACAGTCGGCGGAGGCGCGAATCGCCGATCGCTTTGGACCGGCGCATGTGATCGTCAATGAAGATGGCGACATCGTCCATTACTCTGCGCGGACCGCAAAATATCTTGAAGCCCCCTATGGGGCGCCAACGCGGCAGTTGCTGACCTCGGCGCGCAAGGAGTTGCGTCTCGATTTACGCAGCGCGCTCCGTGAAGCGATCGAGACGCGACGGGCCACCACACGCGATAATATCGCCTTCGAAACTGATCATCATGTCGAACATGTCTCGGTTTCGGTCGAGCCGCTTCCGGGCGGAGCCGATGGCAGATCCGCGTTTCTCATTGCCTTCGAAGAGAAAGATCTTTCGAAAGATGGGTTGGGCGATTCGAACGAAGCGCCTCAACCGCAGGAGTCCGCTGACACATCGCCGATCGAAGCGGAATTGCGCGACACGCGCGAAAGACTGCAAGGAACGATAGAGGAATATGAGACGGCGCTGGAAGAGCTGAAATCCGCTAACGAGGAACTTATTTCACTCAACGAAGAGTTTCAGTCGAGCAATGAAGAGCTCGAATCCACGAAAGAGGAATTGCAGTCGCTGAACGAGGAGCTGCAGACCGTCAATCAGGAATTGCTGGCCAAGGTGGAGGATATCGACCGCGCGAACAGCGACCTCACGAACTTGTTCGCGAGCACCAACGTCGCCACAATTTTTCTCGACCGTGATCTCGTGATCCGCAGTTTTACGCCCGCGGTCACGAGCCTCTTCAATATTATTGCGACCGACAAAGGCCGTCCTTTGGGAGATCTCGCGATCAAGCTCGATTATCCGGAACTGCAAGACGACATCAAGAGCGTCATGGAGACCGGAACGCTGATCGAGCGACGGGTGAACCAGAACGTGGCCGGAACGCCGCATTTTTTATGCCGCTTGACAGCCTACAGAGACGCAGAAGGAAAGATCGATGGCGTTGTGGCGACGTTCGTCGACGTCACCAGTCTGGCCAGATCAGAAGAACGCCAAAGGACATTGGTCGCCGAGCTCAATCACCGCGTGAAAAATATTATCACCGTTATCTTGGCCCTCGCCAAACAGACGTTGGCTCGGACGCAGGGATCAGAAGCCTTGATGACCAGACTTTACGCCTTGGCGAGAAGTCACGAGTTGCTCGCGCGGGAAAGTTACGGCGCCGTCCGTCTGGAAGAGGTGGTGCGCAAGGCGCTCGCGCCCTATTTCTCCGAGGACCGTCAGCGGTTGACCCTTTCAGGACCATCGATCACGCTGCCGCCCAAGGCTGTGATGAGCTTTGGCATGATCTTGGATGAACTGGCGACCAATGCGGTCAAATATGGAGCGCTGTCGAACAGTTCGGGCCATGTCTCCATCGACTGGTCTTCAATGGAATCGCCGGGAGACAGAGCGTCGACGCTGACCCTTAGGTGGCGCGAGGACGGCGGGCCCCGCGCGGCGGACTCCAAGAAAAGGGGTTTTGGTCTGACGCTCATTGATCGCGAAGTGAGTTACGGGCTGTCCGGCAGCGCCGCGTATGATTTTGGCGAAACCGGATTTTCGGGAACGTTCAAGATTCCCTTGAAGCGGAGACCGGAATAGCGTGGGAGATCATGGCGAGTTCAACGATAGAGGGAAAGCGCGTCCTCATTGTCGAAGATGAATCGATCATCGCGATGATGCTCGAGTGCGAATTGAACGACGGCGGTTGTGAAGTCGTCGGCCCCGTACCCTCCGTCGAAGACGCCTTGCGGCTCATCGACAAGGAGCGTCTTGACTGCGCCCTGCTCGATTACCGACTTGTCGACGAGACCAGCGGAAGAATTGCTTCCGTGCTGGCCGAGCGAAATATCCCGTTTTTGCTGATGACGGGACATTGCGCGAGCGACCTGCCGTCTGAATTGCGCGACAAGACTCTCCTGCAGAAGCCGGTGACGGGCAAAGCTCTTCGCGCCGCCCTCGAAGCTATTTTGGATTCCGCAGCGCAAAACGACGCCGCGCCGTTTTTATCCGGCGAAGCTTGAGCAATTTTTCGCCACGATGTTTCCATACCGTCAGAATTGGTGGGGAATCAGGGCGGCAGCGACCGCCGAGGGGCAAAGCGCTTCTAATTGCGCATTCCGCATATGATTTTTCGCCGTCGCCTCGCGCCGCCCGGCGCAAAGGGCGTCTTTCGGCCGAAAGGTCGGAAGGCTTGTTAGTATCTGGGGCGACGTCGGTCGAGGCGCGCTTCAAGCGAGACGGGAAGCAGCTATTGACGACGCCTCGCTCCAGCGCGCGCCTGATTTCCGCTCCGCTTTCGACGGTTCTTGGCTTCGTGGTCTTTTGTCTGGCGACGCTCGCGCCGAAGATGACCGAAACCGCGGTCGCCAATGGCGACACAAGGACGATTCATCTTTACCACGCCCATACGCATGAATCGATTTCGGCGACATATCTCGTCAACGGGCAATATGACGCCCAAGTCCTTCAGCAATTGAACTGGTTCCTGCGCGACTGGCGACGCGACGAGCCGACCAACATGGACCCGCGCCTCTTTGACGTCGTCTGGGAGGCCTATCGCTACGCCGGCGCCGGCGATCAGGTAGTGCATGTCGTCTCCGCCTATCGCTCTCCCGAGACAAACGCCATGCTGCGCGCCCGGTCGCGCGCCGTCGCCAAATATTCGCAGCACATGCTGGGCAAGGCGATGGACACCACGATGCCAGGAATGCCGATGTCGCAAATTCGCGAAATCGGCATGCGCATGCAGCGCGGCGGCGTTGGCTATTATCCGACGGCGGGCACGCCTTTCGTCCACCTCGACGTCGGCAATGTTCGAGCATGGCCGCGCATGAACTACGACGAACTCGTGCGGCTCTTCCCCGACGGCAAAACGGTGCATTTGCCGACCAACGGCCAGCCGCTCGCGCGCTATGAAGAGGCGCGCGCCGAGATCGAGGCGCGCGGCGACGGCGCTTATGTCGTTGCGCCTCGCCGCACCTTCGGCGGCTTCTTCGCCATGCTGTTTGGCGGCGGCGGCGGGGGCGGCGAAGAAGACGACGCGGAGGTCACGGCCCCTGCGCCGAACACCCGTAAGCAATGGGCTTCGCTCGCGCCCCGGCCCGCACGCGGGACAAGCGGCGAAATGGAAGAGCAAAGCGCGGCTTCCGCCACGACCGACGCCTATCGCTACGGCGGGAAAGAACTTTCGCGAGCGGAGGCCGATTTGCCGCGTGGCGAGACGACCCTGTCCGCGCCGGGCGCAGAAGCGCCCGAGCAAGAGGCGCCCGCCGCGAAGCTTCCAACAGTTCGAGCGCCGCTGCCGCCGCAGCGTCCGTCATCGCTCACCGCACGCTTGGACGCGCGGACGGCGTATGACAGGTCAGCCGATCTGCAAAGCGCCGTCGATTTTCAGGACGCCGGCGCCGCTGACCGTCGTTCGGGCAGAATGCCCGCAACTGATGCGCCGCCACGCCGTCCAAAACTCGCGTCTGCGCCCCTGCCCCCGACTCGGCCCGGGCTCCCCCACGCGAAGGCGACGAGCGCGATCGCGCGGCTGGTCGACTCACCCAAAAATGAGACGATAAAGTCTAGAGCGACGGCTGGCCACGAGTCGCTCGCCTATGCGCCTGAGCCGCCGCAGGGCGCTGAGCCGTCGGACGCCGCCGCAGGGGAAAACACTGGGAAGGCGGTCGCCGAGGAGGCGACTCGCGGCGCAACCCCTCTCCTAGGCTCGTCAACTGGCCTTCGCGCGGCCGCCCGCTCCCGCGGACGCAGTCACACGAACAAGGAGGTCTCAGTCGAACATGACGCGGCCTCCCCCGCGCGGTGAAACTGGCGCTCCGGAGCAGTTTTTTTGAGCTTTGAGTCCTGCTGGAACAGTTCCCCAAGCCACGCCGTCGAATCAGGCCTCGGGTTTAAAACTCAAGGTAAAAGGGCAACGGCGTTTATCGCCGCGATGCCGATAAGGATTGCGCCTCGGACTGCAAAGTAAAGTGTGCCAGCGATGGCGAGTATTTTGATAAAGCCAATAGCGTCAGGGTCCAACATGGCTTCGCATCCAATCGAGCAAGCCTGAACCTCTCGGGGAGAATCAGTCTTTCAGACAGTCTAAACCCCCAACTTGCAAGGAATGTTCCTACGGTCGCGCCCTAGCGCCAGAGCCCCGGGGCCGCCGTCCCCGCGCTTGCGCCGCAAGCACGTCGCCGACCGGATCGCCGGGGCGCCCCGCCTCGGAGAGCGTTAGGCGAAAGCGGGGTCGAGCGCCTTGGCGGCTTCCAGCAGCGCCCGAACCGACGCGACGGATTTTTCGAACATCGCCCGCTCGGCCGCGTCGAGCTTTATCTCCATCACCCTCTCGACGCCGTTCGCGCCAATGACCACGGGAACGCCGACATAGAGTCCGTTCACGCCATATTGGCCGCTAAGATAGGCGGCACAGGGCATCACCCGCCGTTTGTCCTTGAGATAGCTCTCGGCCATGGCGATCGCCGCGGTCGCCGGCGCGTAATATGCCGAGCCGGTCTTGAGAAGGCCGACGATCTCGCCGCCGCCCTTGCGCGTGCGCTCGACGATCGCGTCGATGCGCGCCTGCGTGGTCCACCCCATGGCCACGAGATCCGGCAAAGGCACGCCGGCCACCGTCGAATAGCGCACCGACGGCACCATGTCGTCGCCATGGCCGCCCAGAACGAAGGCGCTCACGTCTTCGACCGAAACATTGAGCTCCTCGGCAAGGAAATAGCGAAAGCGCGAAGAATCGAGCATGCCCGCCATGCCGACGATCCGCTGCGTCGGCAGGCCGGACGCCTTCTGCAGCGCCCACACCATGACGTCGAGCGGGTTGGTGATGCAGATGACAAAGGCGTTCGGCGCATAACGCTTGACGCCCGCGCCGACCTTGGCGATGACGCCGAGATTGACCGACAGAAGATCGTCGCGGCTCATGCCCGGCTGGCGCGGCACGCCCGCCGTAACGATGATGACGTCCGCCCCCTCGATCGCCGAATAGTCGGAGCCGCCAGTGAGTTTGGCGTCGAAGCCCGCGACGGGAGAGGACTGGGCGATGTCGAGCGCCTTGCCCTGCGGCACGCCGTCGACAATGTCGAAAAGAACGATGTCGCCTAATTCCTTGAGGCCGGCGAGATGGGCAAGCGTTCCGCCGATATTGCCGGCGCCGATCAAAGCGATTTTTCTTCGCGACATAATCAAACTCGTTCTTTGCTTCTGGGAAACAGCTACCGCGCTTTTGCGGCGGTGGGAAGACGTCTCGGCGCTTGTCGTAAGCAGAGCCTTACACGTCGGCGCAAAGCGCTCCTCGACCCGACATCGCGCCCGGCGGTTTCCTGGCGCGCGGAATGTCGCAGGGATTGCGGGCCGTCGCGACGCTCCTTACCTGCGAAGCTCGAGGGGAGCGCGCGCAAGCCGCTCGTTGGAAGGGCGAAAGATGAAACGAGAGTTTTTGCTGAAACGCCTGTGCGCCGCCACGCTCGCGGCGAGCGCCTTTTTCTTTGGTCCCGCCGCGGCGCAGGCGGCGGACCCGGACGAATCCGAGCTTCTGCAGCATTTCGAGAAGGTCGACGTCTGGCACGCGCCCGTCGACTACGCCGTTCGGCACAACAACCAGGACGTCATCGTCACCCGAGAGATGGTGGCGCAGCCCGCGCCCGAGGGAGAACTCTGCTACATCCGCTTTGATCTCATCAAGGGCGAGGGCGATTACGGCTACGGCTTCAAGCCGGGAGCGCCGCGTGACGCGCATTGGGGGGTCAATGTGCTGAAAAGAGGCACGATTCTCAACCAGCTGGCGTCGCAACTGAAGATGAACGTCATCTATTTTTATACGCAAGGGCCGAAGACCGAGGCGGCCAAGGCCGTTTGCGCGCGCAAACAGGCCGCGCCCACGCCCGCCGCGGGCAACGCCCACACGGGCCCATGGGCCGATCTCGTGACGAAAGCGCGTCTGATCCACGGGTGGCCGGCGGCGCGCTCCCCGTAATCCGGCGCAGGAAAATGCGGGCGGCCGCGCGTAACGCTGGACAGCGGCGAGCGGTTTTGATATTCGCACCGCTCGTTCGATACAGCGTCGCGCTCGCGGCGCTCGACGGACGGGCGCATAGCTCAGTTGGTAGAGCAGCTGACTCTTAATCAGCGGGTCCAAGGTTCGAGCCCTTGTGCGCCCACCAATAAAATCAATGACTTATGTGAAAACTGCCGGCGATGATTTCTCGCCTAGGTAGCATATAGGTAGCAAAATCGAAGGCCGGAAATGAGCGAGCCGCCTCTCGGGCGGCTCTTTGAGTTTCGCGTGTCGCCATGTTCAACGGCGATGTGATCCTTGCGAAGCGCGACCGCCGCTCGATTGTCGTCGCTGCGCTGGCGCGTCGTCCTTGTCGTCGTCGGTGATCTCGCGGCAGACGATCTTCCCGTCGAGCGGAAAGGCTTGCAACATGATGTTGAAGCCGCCGCTGTCCTTATGCGGGAAGACCAATCCGACGTTCAGCCAAAAGTCGTCCTGGCCTTCGCGCCGGATCACGGAATAGGCGCGGTGCGTCGGTTGCTTGGGCTGCTCTTTCTCGGCCATGTCGAATGTCCCTTCTGGCTCGGTTGCAATGTCCTGCGTGGGCAGGCGGCGAGGGACGCACGGCCTCGCCGCCCGCCAGCGCGGGACAAGCCTTGGGGATGTGGGGAACTATTGGCAGCTTACGCCGCAAACAGCGGCGGTCAAGCAATGGCGGCGGCGGTGTGCGCCTGGGTCAGAAAGCAATCGAGTTCTTGTTTCGGCGGCCGTCGACGATGTGGATGAACCGCGCTTCGGCGTCGTCGTATTGGAAGAATATCCAATTCCGATCGTGCACAACGCCGTGCAGCGTCGTGTCGTAACTGTGGTTGCGCTTTCCGAGTCGTGGCTGGGTTGCGATCAGTTCGCAGAAGCGGTTCAGGTCGTCGATGAAAGCGTCGGCGCGAGCCACGCCGAATTGAGCCTCGATATATTGGGCGATCCTATCCGCGTCGTCGACGAAGTTCGCGGCGTAAATGACGCGGCGCATAAGTTAGGAGTTAGGCGCGGCGGCGAGTCGCGGCGCGTTTCTTTAGCTCGACTGCGAGCGCGTCCTTGCCCTCGATGACGCGGCCTTGCCGAATGTCGGACAGCCCTCGTTCGATGGCGGCGCGGCCGCCGGGGCTGCGCACATAATCGGTCATGGCCGCAACCTCGTCGGTGAGGGCGATCGGCGTCACGTCCAATTTGTCTGCTGTCTTGGTCATGCCGAAAGTGTACCACAAAAGGCCGGGAAAAGCATGAAATGGGCGGGATCGCTTCAGGGTGCGGCGGCTGCGCCGCATGGATCGAGTCATTAATCGGCTCACATATTTCGTATATATGACCTGATATATGACCTCGGTGAAATTTGCCTTGTGATTTCAATTTGATGGAAGCGCGGTGAGGCCGGCGACCGCGCCCGACTCAATGTCTTTATTCCTTGATCTTTAGTTCCGCGTCGGCTGGCGCACGTTGCGTTGAGCTGGGGGAAACCGAGGGGGAAATAGTGGGGTAAACCGTTTACCCCACCTGTGACCGATAACAAGTTGATTTCTTGAGAGGTTGTACGCGGACATGCGCCCGACCCAATAGGCTTTTCGCCTCCTATTGAGGCAACAGCCGCCGCAGCGATCCGTCGACGCCACGCCAGTTCGCGGTCAGCGGATCGGCAGCGCAAAGCGCGTCGCGCGAGGCGAAGAGGAAGAGAGAGGAGCCGGCTGCGCCCGGTGGTTGGATTGATCGCAAAGCGTCGAGCATCGTGCGAACGCGGTTCGCGTCACTGGTAACAATCAGCACGCGAAACGCCTTCCATCCGAATTGTCGTTCGGGGAGCCGGGCGGCGTGTGCCGCGAGATAGCAGCGCAGTTTGCGTTCGATGCTGGTCTGGGAAAAATCCGCGCGCGTAATTGGCATCGACCCGCGATCGATCTCGACGAGAAAGTTTCGCCGCGCTCCCTTCTTCAACTCGATGGCGAAGGCGATGTCCGGGACAAGTCCGATCTCGTGTCGGCGTCCGCCGTGCGCGACGGTGACGCGCATCGCAAATGGATTTGACTGCATGTGTGACGCGGCAGAGCGTGACGCGCTGGCGATGATCTCGCTCGTGCCGATGTAGCTATGGCCGACGCGCTCGGCCGAGAGCCGCGTCGCGACTTCGAAGTCCGCGATCTCCAACTGATGCTCGATGAAAGGTCGGCCGGCTTCCCGGTTTTTGCGACCCCAATCGACATGAGACAATTCGATCTTGTCACGCCGGTTCAACAGCCGTGCTCCCCGGTCGGCGAGTGCGTAGACGATCGGGGCGGAGCCTGCCGTCGGATAGTAGTCGAGCTGGGCGCGGGGGCGATCGATATACCCCGCATGATAGAGGTGGCAAAGGCGATCGTTGGTGCGGTCGATCGATCGCCCGACGAGCGCGGCGATGTGAGTCGAGCGCAGAAACCTATGTCGCGCGATGTGCCGAATGATTGCGATGTCGCGGTCGGTCACTTGAAAGGCCGGCGGTTCCGACGCCCGGCGGAAACGCGGCCGGCGGGTGACAATCGCGGCTGCCGCTCTGTTGCTCATGCGCCTATTTTAGCAATCCACAAGCTCTCGGCCGGTAGCACTGCGTCGCGGCGTGGATACTAACGGCGCTGTCTGTCGCGGTTGGCCGGGGCGTGTCGGGCTCTGACGGGGTTTGGCGGGCCGGAGCGCGACGACCAAATCAATTGACGGATTTGTGCGTCACAGATTAGGCGCTGTGGGTGCCGAGGGATGCCGTCTGGTCGTGTCAAGCCTTTCCATGTTACGGCGTCCTACCTTGGCGCTTTTCGTGGCCCCCCGATGGATCAGAGCTTCTTTGCGATGGACCCCGACCAGCTTTCTGACGAAGAGATTCTGTATATCGTTGGCCAAACCGACTCAGAACTCTTCCATGCCGGCGTGGATATAAAATCCCGCTACTGGGAGGTCCCACGTCGTGTAATGCAGCGGTTCGGCTATATCGGCTTCATAATGGGCGGCGTGGGCAAACCAGCGATACTGCACCGCATCGAGACTGCTTTCAGCTCAATCTATCGCAAGCAAGACCTTGCCATGGGTGGGCATATCGGGGTCTTCATGTATCGGGATATTTTTGCCCGCATCGCTGTCCCGTTTGCGTATGGTCAGGTCGCGATCAATCCGTTCGATTTTATCGAACTGACGCCAGTGCAGCTTCGGATCATCCAGACGGAGCCGAACGAGATGGAGTGTTTCCTCGATCAATTCTGTGACGTAGCTGATATCCAGTACGGCAGTGAGGAGCTGAACCCGCCGTTTGCGGAGACGGAGTTGGTCGTGCGGTTCATCGGTTTGGCCCGTTTGCATCTTCATGCAGCCGCCGCCATCGTCACCGGTGGCTATGATTACCGTGGTGCCGTACAAAGTGCATTGCTCGCCACCGAACTCGCTTTGAAATCTGCGGCAGCGACGCAAGGGTTGAGCGAAGACGATATTCGCAATCGCTTCAAACACAGTCTCAGCGCACTCGCAGATTTCGTTGCACCGGTGTGGCCTAGCTTCGATTGTGAGCGCGTTCGCCGGGTGATTGCCATTCAACCGCAGTACGTTCGCAATCGCTACTCGTCCGAACAGCCAAATCGCCGGGAGGTTGGGCATACCATAATGGGGGCGCAATACGTTGTTGCCGAAGTAGTGCGCCAAATGTCAAATCGCAATTTCCGGGAGATCATCACGCCGCCGTTGGTGCGTCGCTATCCAGCCTAGACGTTGTATTAGTCGGCTCGCCAATTGGTGGCTCAACGGCATTTCTGAACTGATTACCTAGTTGAGCGCGCGCTCACGCCGCGAGAAACCGCCGAATCTTTTTCTCCACCTCCGCACGATCCCGTCCAAAGCGGTCGCGGCTCGTCTCGATAAGACGACGAGGAGAGGAACGCAACGGGCGCGGCGCGGGGAGGAGATCGAAGGGGATAGGGGACGTGGGCGTGCCATTACGCAAGAGCCGCGCCCAGGCGGTGAAGTTGCGAAGGTCGAGAAGCGCGTCGTCTCCGCCGAGCCCGATCTGCTTGGCGAGGATCGGCGCGTCTGACGCGCCCGTGCGACAGGCGATGATCGATCCGGCGTTGCCGAAGATCGCCGCGCGAAGGGGAAGTGGGAGCTGGTCGAGATATTGATGCGCCAGGGTGAGGGTCAGCGCATATTTTCTCGCTTCGCTGAGAATGAGCGAAAAGCTCTCGGTGGCGAAGGATTGGAATTCGTCGGCGTAAAGATGAAACACGCGCCGCTGATATTCCGGCGTGTCGGCGCGAGAGAGCGCGGCCTGTGCGAGCGCAGTGACAAGCAAAGCGCCGAGAAGATGCGCGGTGCTCTCTCCGAGCGCGCCTTTCGAAAGATTGCAGATGACGATCGCGCCCTCGTCCATTAGCCGACGCGGCGTGATCGTGCTTCTCGGCTGCGCCAGCATGTTGCGCAGTGAGGGGGTCATCAGCGCCTTGCCGATCTTGTTCTGAATCGGCGCGATCGCCTCGCGGCGGAAGCTCTCCGTGTAGCCGGCGTATTCGTTTTGCCAGTAGGCCCGCACTACCGGATCGCGCACATGACAATGGATGAGCTGCACGCGATAGGGCGTATCGATCAACAGACGGGGGAGCATGAGCAAAGTTGCGCCGGGAACGTCGAGCAAGGCGCGCACGGCGTTGGTGAGGATATAGTCGAGGCGTGGCCCCCAACTGTCCGGCCATACGTGTCGGAAGGCCGAAACGATCCCGTCGGCGACGATGGGCGCAAGATCGGGTGGCACGCGCGAGAGGGGATTGAAGCCGATCGGCCGCTCGATGTCGGCGGGGTCGATATAGACCAGATCATTGGTGCGCCGTCGTGGGATGTGGTCGAGCGCCGCCCGCGCCAGATCGCCATGCGGGTCGAGCAGCGCGACGCCGGCTCCGCTCTCGAAGTCTTGCCGCAACAGGTTCAAGAGCAACGTGCTCTTGCCCGTGCCGGTCTGACCGATGAGATAGAGGTGCCGGCGGCGTTCGTCCTCGTCGAGCGTGACGAATTCGCCCGATGCGCGAGCGCCCAGCATGAGAGAGTATGTTTGCGTATCCATAGCCGGAAGAGAGCCGGCGTGCCGTGCGCATCGGATAAGGGAATTGATGCGGGCAGCGCCTTCTTCCCGGAGGGCGCGCCGGAGCTACGTGGCGTCGCTGTTCATTGTGCGTAATGAAGCGACTGCCGAGCCCCCCGCTCACTGTCGGCTCGTTTCCGGCCACGATCCGAAGAAGGATGGTGGCCTTCTGAAATTGTACCTCGGCTTTCCGAGGTCTATTCGGCACCAGCCCGGTGCTGGTTGAGGTCAAGAAGGAAAGCGAGAAGATCATCGTCGGCTAGATCGGCCGCAATGCCATAGGCTGCCGCGACGGCTAGATCGAGTGCTCGGTGCGCGCCGATAAGCCACGTCGGTCTTTCGTTATAGAGATTGGTGAGCGTCCGGTTGCGAAGTTGCTCGGCTGCCATCGGCGAGACGGGGATGAGCCGCGCCGGCAATCCGGCAGCAACTTCCGGTTCCTCCCGAACCAGTTCTGGCGGGTTAAGCCAATTATCCCGCAGCTCGACTAGTCGCCTGGCTGCCTCGGCGATCGCCCGCGCAGCGGGCAAGGTCGCGTACGAGGTAGCCGGGCAATCGGGTGTCATTTGATTGGGGAAAGGAAAGGTCGCAAAAGTTGTCGTGGACGTATAGCGAGGCCGGTCTTCTAGACTCGTCCCAAGGCGGAGCGACCAAATTTCGTGAAAGCGGCTGTGTAGCATTCCGAAGGTAGTGTCATCGTCGCGCGCCACGACAATCAGATTCTTGTCAGGCAGCACCGGGTACCGTAGCCATACAAAGAGCCTGTGCTGCGAGGTTTCAGTGGTGACGATATACCGAGGAAGCCTTTCAATTTGAGACCGCATTTCAGGGCGGGGCCTGTGGGGCTCCCACCATGACGGGTTCTGTCCGGCTGTTGTGAGCCGGTAGTTGATGAATGGGACAGGAGGCTTTCCTCGTTCAGGAACATAGCTTGCATTGCGAAGATATTCGTAAGGCGCTTCGAATAGAGAAGCCTCCGTGTCAGAGAGGCCAAGGGGAAGATCAATCAGCCAGCGGTCGCGTGGGCGGCCGGTGACATCATCACCGTTCCAATAAGGCTTCAGGATTGTCCTGTTGTGGCGACCGTTTGGATTGGTCGGTAAGGTCAACCATTGGCGTGCGCATTCACCCGCAACATCGTGCGGCCCGCTCGTTTGGATACCGAGAAAAGAAGCGCCTTCATTCTGAGGTAACTGCCGGGCAAGGGTTAGATCAACGCCAGTGGTCAGATCGGGGTTGATGTTAGAGACCAGATGTCCGTCAAGATGAAGCAGCGCTGGCCTCAATTCTGGCGCAGAAAAACAAACCAAGGAAACCTCGACGCGGGCTCCCTCAATCGTCCATGGCTGTTCGCTCCAGGCATCGTGGATAACAAGGCTACGGCCGATCGCGTCCATGACGGGGCGGTTTGTGCCTCCCCGGATTGAACTCGTCGCCACCAGGCCAACACGTCTGGTCCGTCCCGCCGCGACCTCCGCCCGCGCTTTTTCGAACCAATAGCAAACAAGATCGGAAAAGCCTTGAAGGCGGCCGGAATAGGCCGCGCGAAGCTGCTCGGTGTACTCAACGCCCAGCCTGCGTTTCATCAGTTTGGCCCCCAAAAAGGGGGGATTGCCGATGATAAACTCGGCTTCGGGCCATGGAGCCTCTTTGCCGTCGGGCGTCAATACAGCGTCGCGACACTGGATCGTGTCGAGGGGGCGAAGGATTGGGTTACGGCTCACATCGAAGCCCGTACGGCGCATCCATTGAATCTCGCCAATCCAAACGGTGACGCGCGCCAGCTCGGCCGCATAAGCGTTGATCTCGATGCCCGTCAGGCATTCGGGGCCAACGGCAGGACTGAAGCGGCCGAGCCCCATGGTTTCGGCGTCGAGATTGACGCGGTACTCGATGTCCTTGAGCGCGAGAAGCGCGAGATAGAGGAAATTCCCGGAACCACATGCCGGATCGAGGATGCGAACACTGCGTAGCCTTTCGATAAAACCGGCATACAGACGCTTCGCCTCGCGCCATGCACGTTCTTCCTCGCGGCGCGCTACAGCATGGAGCTTTCTGGCCTGCGCCTGTGTCGCCGGCCGGCGTTCACGCGCAGCGTTCGCCTTCGCCGTCTCGCTGGCAATGTGCGCTCGAACTTCTACCCACTCGGCAAGCAATGGGCGAATAATGACCGCCTCCACGATCTGCATGATCTTGTCGCGGTCGGTGTAATGCGCGCCGAGTTGGCTGCGCTTGTCGGGATCAAGGCCTCGCTCGAAGAGCGTGCCAAGAATCGAAGGATCAATATCGCTCCAGTCTTGACGTGCCACTCTGAGCACGAGATTAATATCCTCGGATTCAAGGGGCAGCGCCTCGTCGCTGTCGAAAAGACCGCCATTGAACCATTCGACTTTCTCGAAACCGATGCGTCCGCCTTCGCGCATAACTCGGAATAGGTCGCGCGCCAGTTCCTGGAACTCGCCCGGACGCTGTTCGGCGTGCTCCAGCATTCGCTTGAACATTTCGTTCGGAAGCAGCTTCACGTCCTCGGCGAACATGCAAAAGACAAGGCGGTTTATGAAGTGGGCCGCTTCCTGGGGATTATGCCCTCGTGACCGGAGACGTTGTGCCAATGTCGCAAATTCTTGGGCAACTTCGACGGTAAGGGATTGGCGGGTTTTGCCAGGACGCAATGACTCCGGATCGCTGAAGACCGCCTTGAGAACGGCCCGTCGTTCGGGCTGCGCCAGCTCGTCGAGTTCAATCTCATAGACCTTGCTGACGCTGTTCGTGAAATTCGTATGGATACGAAAACGCTCACGATCGCACACGACAAGAAGAGGCGGATTTTCGAGCGCGACGGCGTACTGCTGAAGCTGCGCGTACGCGGCCGTTAGGTCTTTGCGCGGCCCCTTATATTCCCAACCAAAGGCCCCACGTTTCCACACGTCTGCCCATCCGTCGGCACCGGTAGTTTTCGTGGCTCCACGCTCGAAGCAATAAGTTTCTGCATCCGTACCTGAAGCATAAGGCGGCGGTTCATCGAGAAGGTGACACAGATCAATAAAATGAGTGTGCGAGGCTTGACGTTCCGTTAGCGAGTTGTTCCGCCACTTCGATATGAATTCTGCTGGCGTCACGCGGATTCTCTATTGTTGGAAATGCCTCCGGCATGCGGGCAGTTTCCGAAATAGCCCAAGAATTGATTCGAGTCATTCCTTCCCCCTGGTGAGACATGGGAAGCGACATTCCCCCTGGAGCCGACACGCTTATGCGTGGGCGCTTGCCGGCGGTTCGGTCAAGGCCGGCCGAAGGCCGCCCCGAAGGGGTCGCCTTGAGGGAAGCGCTCGGCCAAGCGCCATGATCGGCGGGTTGGTCGGGGTGTGCTGGTGGGGGAGCGAGAGCACAGTGCTCGTCTTGTCCGCCACGCCCTGAGCCGATCTCGATGCAGGGCCGCGCGCGTCGGCGCTGCTTTCCGTCATCCCATGTTACCGCATGATGCTCGATGTCGATCCTGTTCGGGATACCCGCCCGACCCCGGGGCTTTTCCCGCAGGCTCTTACCCATAAGAGACAAGGGCGAAGGCGGCGCGAAAAGCGCCCACGCTTTTCGCCCATAGCCGAAGTCGGGCGCGCGCCCACGCGCGGCCCGAAAAAGACACGGGGTCGGGCGGGTAGCCCGACGCGCGCGGCCCGTGCTTCCTCATTCTTTCGACCTGTTACCCCGCCTTACCCTAAAGGCGGGGTCTATGGTGGGGCTGGAAGACGCTCGTTGATAACGGACACGCTCGTCTGTTACGAGGCACTTACAGATTAACGGCTGCCGGCTCGGTGTTGAGCAAGGTGCTCGTCGATACATTGTCGTTGGCGGGTGGCGCGTTGAACGGGTTGTCGTTCGCGGGTGGCTCGGACGATTGCGTGGCAGGGGAGACGATGACTGCTCGCATGGCGCTGCCGGTGAGGCCGCTCGTCGGCGAGGTGACGGTATAGAGGATCGTGTGCTCGCCGGGCACGCTGGTGTCGATCGAGATGGCCGTGGTGGTCGCACCGTCGAGCACGATGACGATGCCGAGATTGAGATCGCTCTCGGGCGCGATGATACGTGCGCCGAGGTCGTTGTATGTATCGCCGACTTCAATCGTACTCGTCGCGTTTCCGTTGAGTTCGATGACCGGCGCTTGCGGCGCGCCTACTGATGCAGGGGAAGGGGAGATGGCGGACTGGCTGGCTGCGGCGAGGACGGCGGCAACTTGGGATTTGGTGAGACACACGGGGCTTTCGTCTGTCGGGCTATCGCCGAAGCACAACTCCTCGGCACGAATGTTACGGAAGCTGCCGTTCACTGCGACAAGTTCTTTCGTTACCACGCGCTCCGCGAGGTTGCTGAATTGTTGCGCAAGTTCCTTGATCGCATTCACGACCGTCGCGATGAGCGGACGGTCTTGGAGCGTGAGATAGCCGTTGGTGCTAGAGCCCACAGCCTCGGGAATCGCCGTCTGCACATTTTGCGCAGAGAAGCCGGCGTATTGCGTGCTCTTGTCGAGGCCGGAAATATCATTCCAGTGGTAACTGATTGGGGTGAGCTTCACGATGTCGGCAAGGCCGCGACTGAATGCGCCGTCGATATTCTTCAAGCGCTCGTCGGAAGAAACAGAGAGGTTGCCCGACGCGTCAGTCGTGAGCGTACCCGCGCCGAAATTGGAGAAGCGTACGGTACCGGTGGTAGAGAGTTGTGCGGTGGGTGATGTCGTGCCGATGCCGAGATTGCCGGCATTTGTCCACATCATGTAACGGTTTGAAATGCCGCCGTTAGAAATGAAAAGAAGATTGTTCCGAGCGCGGATCGAAAAGTCACTCGCGGAGAATCCTGCTTCAGCAAGCGGCAAGGCAGCGCCAGCGAAACCAATCGTGGAGCCGCCATTGTTCCAATCTATATACCCACCATTCACACTATCTGAGTTAAAGGCGGCAACTTCGCTATTTGAGGTCGAAATTGTCATGCGCGCGGACAGCGACGTCGTCCCGATGCCGACGTTGCCGGTGCTCGTAATTCGCATTCGTTCATTAGAATCGGCTTGCCCGCCCGTGTAGAACCGCAGGACGCCAGCCGAGTTCCGAGCGACCATAGAAAGGCCGCCCGAAAGATTCGCGCCCGCCTCAAGAGCAGCGCCGTCTTGTACGAAGCCTCCGGTCGTCGTCCATCCCGTACTAAATGTCAAAAGACGAAGTGCATCGGCGTTGTTGCCTACGGTGTATCCGTTTCTCACGCCCAGTTCTGTGTAAGCGGTTGCCGCACTATTGCCATTGGTAAAGTTGGCGATAATGCCGCTGGAGCTCGTATTGCCCACCTCAAGAATGCCGCCTGGCGTCGTCGTGCCGATGCCGACGTTGCCGCCAGCTGGCAAAAAGACTAAGCTGGCAACATCGTAATTCCATATGTATTTTGAGTTGTTGTAATCGTACAAACCGATCTCAGGGGAATAACCGATTTCATAACCAAACACGTTGCCATTTCTGGTAAATTTTTGAATTGCCGATGTGTTTGTGAAAATGTCCAATTTTGCATTCGGCGTCGTCGTCCCGATGCCGACGTTGCCGCTGCCTTGCTGCACCACAAATTGCGACCCGCCGATGGTGAAGCCTTGTCCGGTCGCGATCGTCGTCGTGCCCGTGGTGCCAGTGAGTGCGAGCGTACTCGTGCCGGTGATCGTGCCGCCCAAGAACGTGTTGCCGGCGACTTCGAGTTTGTTGGTCGGGGATGTGGTGCCGATGCCGACGTTGCCACTCTCGGTAATTCTCATACGCTCAATGAGCGAGCCGGAGTTTGCGGTACTGAATACGAGCTGACCGTAGTTGATCGAACCGCCTGTCGCTCCCGTATAGCCGTCGATTGATGCGATATTGGTACTTTTGTTGCGAAAACCTATATTGCCCGCTTGCGCATTAAGGAGACCGCGATCGCCGTCCATATAGAAGCTCACAGGATTGCCGCTCCCTGAACTCGATACTTCGAGCTTTGCGGCCGGTGAAGTGGTGCCGATGCCGACGTTGCCGGTGCTCTTGATTACCATCCCTCTGTCCGCTGTGGCCCCAACCACAAACTTAATATCGTGGCGAGCTACAAGGCCGAGATTGTTCTCGGCTAGGCCAGCCGTCTCGTAGCCAAAGATGGAGTTCAAAAAGGCACCGTCAGTGCTACGGCTAAAGTTGATGGCAGAGTCCACCCTGAACAAGTCAGTAAAGTAAGTCGAGTTGTCGTATGCCCCGGCCGTTCCGCCAATCTGCGTTTCTTGATTCGTCGCATTCTTTATTTGCAGCTGTGAGTTTGGCGTCGTGGTGCCGATGCCGACGTTGCCGTTGTTATCGACATTCAAGTCATTGCCACCATACCGACCGACGCTCAGAAATTGAGTTCCTCCACTTGGCTGATTTCTTATTTCGAATTTTGCCGCTCCCTGGTTCTGGAAAGAAAGTATGGACTGCGAACCCGACCCCGACGAATCAATCACCAGGCGCGTATCACCGCTCGAAGAAACCGCGAGTTTTTGTTGAGGCGTCGTCGTCCCGATGCCGACGTTGCCGGAGGAGTTGAGATACATCGCATAGCCGGATGAGACGGCATTATTGTAAGCGGTGCTGCCGCCCTTGAACCCGATACCGCCGAAAGCGGCGATCGACAGATCGCCTGTCGCGACGGTATCCTGCCGCGTGAGGGAGAAGATGCCGGAGCTTGCACCGTTGTCGGCGAAGATGCCTCTTCCGGCCGTGAGACCGCTGAGCCGCATCGCTTCAGTGACTCCAGTGTTGATAGCAAGCTGAGCATTCGGCGTCGTGGTGCCGATGCCGATGTTGCCGCCCATGAATGAGAAGTCTGCCGTGGTGCCCTGGGTAGCATAGCTGGAAAAGTTAAGTGGGCCGCTGACATTCTTGTAGATAGACCCCATGTCTTGGCCGTTTCGCTGGAAGCGGATACCGTACACACTGCTGGAGAAGTCGAGGTCGAGTGCGCTTCCACCCGTTGTATTCGATACGGATAACTTCGCCTGCGGCGTGGTAGTGCCGATGCCGACGTTGCCTCCGCTTGGATTGAGCAGCAAGTTCCTGAAGCCGACACCTTGTGACTCAGCCTGGAGCGCGGCTGTATTTGCAGCATAGCTGCCGTATGTGATGCCGAGTCCGCTTTCACTGGTTCCCATGCTGGTACCGAGATTAATGCGAGCCGTGCCAGCACCGAATCGAGAGAATCCATTTACATCCAAGAGAGCAGCTGGACTCGTCGTGCCGATGCCGACGTTGCCGGTGGTGCTGATAGCCACGTGTGCCGTCGTGCCGGAATTTGTTGAGAACAAGATGGAATGCGATTCACTGCGAATGGCAAGGTCGCCGGTCGCACTCCCGGTGATGACTTGGCCTGCGGCCTGGGCGGTGGCGATGGTGGCGTCTGTCGCGCTGTTGCGCTTGAAGATGACGCTCGGATTGCCAGACGAGGCATCGATGCTCAAACCGGCTGCGGCACCGTAGATGTCGAGTAACTTTGCAGGGGTAGTGGTGCCGATGCCCACCTTCCCATTCGCTCCGACAAACAAACTCGTCGCCGTCGAGGAAGCGACGACAAGCTGCGGCGCGCTGCTGTTGTCGGTGGCTTGCACGGAGAGCTTGCCCCACGGCGTGGTGGTGCCGATGCCGACGTTGCCGCTGTTGTTGTTCAAAACTAGTGTGCCACCTGAACCTGCGCCCGATTGCACAGCATCAATCTCGGTGTATGTATTGCCAGTGTCAGCACCTGTTTTGATCAGCACACCGCTTCCTGCGGTGCCAAAAATCCAGTCCGACGTCGAAAGCAGCACCCCTTTTGCCGTCGAGTTACCAATGACTGTATGCAATTTACTGTATGGCGTGGTCGTCCCGATGCCGACGTTGCCGTTATCTTGGATTACGAAGCGGGGCGTGTTGGCGGAGTCGGCGACGGCGAATGCGAGGCCGGTGCCTGTGCCCGAGCCGGTGATCGAGAGCTTGCCCCACGGGGTGGTGGTACCGATGCCGACGTTGCCGTTTTGATCGAGGACCATTTTGGTCGTGGCGGACGATGCGGCGTTATCGACCTTGGTCTGGAACTGAAGTTTCCCGCCAAATCCATTGGCCCCGCCGCTGCCGCTGAGAGAGCCGAGAATGCCAGCGATGTACGGATTGCCGGAGTTATTCGACATGACGAAGAACGCGCTGCCTGCGGTATCGTTCGCGGCCAATGATCCGGAGGCCCTGGGGTTTGCGAGTTCGAGTACGCCTCGCGCATTTACGAGTGTGCCGTCACCGACGATCGACAAAACACGAGAGTTCGAGTTGACTCCCGCAATACTGGGAGCTGCCGTCCCAATGCCCACATTCCCATTCTGCAAGATCGAGAAGCTGCCGTTTGTTACCGTGAGGCCGCCCGCAAACGAAGAGGTCGCCGTCGTGCTCGTCGCGGTGAAGTACGGGCCGGTGAGTGCGCCGGCAGAGGCGATACTGGTGACATTGAGCGCGCCCGCGGTGAGTGCTCCCGAGAGCGTGAGGTCGGTGCCGGAGAGCGTCCCGGTGAGCGTGCCGCCGGAGAGGGGAAGGTAGTTGCTCGCCGTGATGCCGTCTGGGATGTCGCCGTCGGTAAGACCAGAGACGCGCGAGACCGTGACGTTCGAAAGTTGGTCGATGCGCTGCGAGGCGGGTACGAAATAGTAGCTCGCCGAGTTGCCGGCGGCGGCGACTTGTTCCGGAATCGTTGCCTTGGGCGGATTGAGCGCCGCGATGCGGTTGCTGATGGATTGCTCGAAATCGGAGAGGATGGCTGCCAGCGTTTCGGTCGAGATGCTTCCGGCACCCTGGGGCACGATCCGCTCGATGATGCGTTCGATGACCGGCTGGTTGATAACGGTTTGCGCTTGCGGGGGAGAGAACGCCGGTGAGGGAGCGGCGGCCAAAGCCGCCGCGACCACCGATGCCGCGGTCGGGTCGTTGAAGGGGTCGCCAGTGATCTCGGTTTGCGTGGCCGCCGCCGCGGCCGGCTGCGTCGTCTGAACGTTGACAGGAGAGTTTGAGGCAACAGTCGGCGCGAAGAAACCGCTCACGAATGCGATGATACCCGCGAAGAACGCGGCGACGGCGTGCATATATGAAAATTATACCGTCGCGGCTTACATTCTGACGCTTTCGGGTGTGGATACGGGATACGACTTAGAGGGCGGAAGTTTTGACAGGCCACTTTTTTCGTTGTGCCATTACATAGGCGTTCCCGGCAAGGTGTACCGCCGGTTATTACAATGCTGCCAGCACCGTTACGTGATAGGCGAATCGCGTGATGCGGGCGTCACCGCCTTGCGTCGCGCCAACCCTGGCATTGATCCGGACTTCCACACGGCCGGATTCGTCATCCCAATCTGCATCTGCGGAAGTAACCTCAAGCGTCGCGCCCAGAATTTGTGTTATGTTCTGTGTCGCGAGAAAATATCCCGCCAGAGAAGCGTTGGCGATGGCCCTGCGAAATTGGCCAGGGCTGAATGTTGGTTCAAGAAGGAACGTAAACGTTTCCGACGTCGCTATCGTCGCACCAGGAGTCGAGGCAAACTGGACCACAGCGATACCAGTATGGACGAACATACGAGTAGCGCCATCTGGGCTAGTCACGATCACTTCAATGCGTTGTGGATTCTCGAGAAAAGACACGGGCACGGCCATTAATCTCATCTCCTTCCCAGGGTCGCCATCCTACCAGTTGATTTCGGAAATCCCGAGAAGGAAGTACTGCTTCAATTCCACACGTCGGGAATCAGATAATGTGCGACGTATCAAACGTGGCTCTGTTGAGCCATTCCCTGCCAATTTGAATGCGCGGAAACTTTTCAAAAGATTTTCGCGGTCTCGCGTTGAGGTAAGTCGGAACCACTACGGAACGACAGCAAAAGCTCTGACAGGGCTTCCATCGCCTTGCCGGATACGCAGAGGCATACCGTAGAACATGAATGCAAGAGGCACCTTGTCGAGATTCGCTAAGCGCTCAAACGAAATTATGCCTTCAGCAAGCAAGTCCTTCTCTATATCCACGTCAAATTCGAACGCGCTTGATAGTCCTATGAACCGGGGCCGGGACGACTTTATCTGATCGGCAATTGCCGCATCTATGTTCTGATCCCTGAAGAAGATTCCCCTATCGGGCGACAGTGCGACGTTTGGGTCAAACATTTGCACTTCCCCGCAGAAGTCCTCGAGCGAATAGTCATCCAGGTTCTTGCCTCCTATCGCGGCGTGCGCAGGCACGTTCACGTGCGTGCCGTCATGCGAGTTGACCTGCACGCGGCGCATATTCCACCCGTCTTTTTCGATAGTCTGAATTGGTTCAATCGACGCTTCTGGATCACCCGGGAATACCGGCATGTCCGAATACATCGGCAACGTCAGATCGATTATTCGCATGGAATCAGTATACACGGGCTGGGGGTTGGTGCCACGTTAGAAATTTGGCTCCGTTGAGCCATTCCCTGTCAAATCGAATGCGCGGAAAACTTTTCAGAAAGATTCCGCCGATGCGTCCGATTGCAGACGCTCACTGGCGTTCATGTAAATAAATGCTGTTCATGGTACACTTGCGGCATGAATCGGATCATTCAATTCAACGTCTCGCGCGATGATGGCACTTACACGGCCGAGGGCGTGAATGTTCCCGTCGTGACGCAAGCGGACACCTTTCAGGAACTCGAAGCTAATATCCGCGAAGCATTGAGACTCTTATTGGAGGGGGAAGATCTCTCGACGTTCGGGCTCTCCCCTTCCCCAACAATTCTGACGAGCTTCGAGTTGCCCCTTGAACTTCCCACCCTTGAATATGGGGGCAAAGCCTAAGGTTTTGTCAGGTGAAGATGTGATCGCCATTCTCGAACGGTACGGGTTCGTCGTTCACAGCCAGAAGGGAGCACACGTCAAGATGCGGCGGCACATAGCGGGCATGACGGAAACGCTTGTCATTCCCCTGCACGACACACTCGCCAAGGGCACCGTCAGAGGGATTTTCAACCAAGCCTCGCGATATATACCGGCGGCTGAACTGCATCCACATTTCTATAATTCGTGAGGCACGATGCTCCGTGGTACACGGCAAGCAGCTACCAGTTCCCTTCCCTCTCGATGATTGACTTCGGCCGGCCGAAGTTGCGCTGACTTTGCTTGATGACGCTTGCCAGCCGGCTGGCTGGCAGCATTATGCGCGGTGCGCAATTGATCGGGTAGCGGTCGCCGTAAGCGGCTCGGCGTAGCCACGCCGAGAACGGCAATTGCGCGGCAAGCGTGTTCGGTTCCATGGGATGGAACTCGGGTGCCAGCAGCTTAGCGTCCGCGCCGCCGACGCGAAAGACGATGAGCGTCCCGGCGTTGCCCAGCACGGCCGCGCGGACGTGCGGCGCGATCTGGTCGGTAAATTGATGGCTCAAGCAAAAATGCGCGCCGTATTTGCGCGCCTCCGACATGAGCGACGCGAAAGCATCGGTGCCGAAGCTCTGGAACTCATCGACATGCACGAAGAACGGCACTCGCTCCTCTTCTGCGATTGTGCTGCGGCTCATAGCGACGAGCTGGAGATGCGAGACGAACAGCGACCCCAAAAGATTCGCCGCCTGCTCGCCAATGACGCCTTTGGCGAGATTGGCGATGACGATCCGACGATTGTCCATCGCGAATGACAGGTCGAACTTTGGCGATGTCTGGCCGATGATGGCGCGCACGTTCGGACTCGCCGCGAACTGCCCCGCCTTGTTGAGGATCGGCGCGACTGCCTCGGCGCGGAAGCGCTGGTCGTATCCGGCGAATTCGTGTTCCCAGAACCGGCGTGTCACTGGGTCGGTGACCTGACGAATGGTCTCCGTTCGGAACCGATCGTCGGTATAGAGGCGCGGTAGGTCGATCAGTGTCGCCTTCCGGCGGTCGAGTAAGGCCGAAAGGCCGTGGTAGAGAAAATGCTCCAGCCGCGGACCCCAGGAATCACCCCACAGGTGCTTGAACGCCGACACCATGCCCGACGCCGCGAGCGCTCGGCGCTCCGGCGGGACGCCGGCGAGCGGATTGAAGCCGACGGGACGCTCCGGGTCTGCGACATTGAGATAGCAGACCTCATTGATGCGCCGGCGCGGGATGCAATCGGCAATCGCCTCGGCGAGATCGCCGTGTGGGTCGATCACGGCGACGCCGCGCCCGGCAAGGATGTCGCGCATAGCGAGGTTGAAGAGAAGGGTCGATTTGCCCGACCCGGACTTACCCACCACGTAAATATGCCGGGCACGCTCATCGAGCGTGAACTCGATGCGTTCGCCGCGCGAGGCGGTGGTTGCTATGTGAAATCGCGCCGGCTCCATATGCCGGGACAATCTCCGGTGCGATATCGCGCGCAAGGCGCGCGATATTTAGCCGTCAGTGCGCCTTGGCCTATTTGTGGAGATTGGCGGGCGCGGCTCGTCGGGCTGCCCGGTGAGGCGTTGCCGACGCGGTACACGGAGATTGTCCCGGTGTGTGCAGCGAGCACACCCCGTTCTTTGAGTATACCGCGCGCGCACTATCCGGCCACGATTACGGGTGGATACCTGCTGCATCGCTCGCGCTGTCCGCTATCGCGCGAGCACACGTCAGAACGAAGTCGCCGCGCCGCGGTTATCCGTGTCCGGTCGCGTCCTGTCGCGGCGGGGCGGCGTCCATTTTTGAATCCCTGAATTCGGCGTCGCCCAATCGTGTTTTCGTCCTCATGCGCCCCATAAGGCTACTCGCGAAGTTCCCCCCGCTTTTGTCGGAGGTCGACGCCGACGTCGGGTATCGGACGCGTTCGATAGCCCGGAGCGCAGCGAGGACTATCGTGACGTGTTCGCTACCCCGACGGAGGGAACCCGCAGGGCGTCGGCCGTACGGCGCAGCCGGCCGACCCCGCGCCGCCAGTCGAGCATCGCAGCCCCCAGGCGAGACGCGCAAGACCGCGCGCCCCGGACTGCCACTGCGGATTTATCCGCCCCAGCGGAAATCCAGCACGTGCAGGAAGGGAGCGCCGCCAGTTTTGTCCCACTCGTTCTGCCCACCAAGGCATGAACGGTGGCTGACAAAATGGCGGCGCGGGGTCGGGCGGCAAGCCCGACAAAAGCGGGGGGAATGTGCTTTGTATTTTAAGACGTTATCGCCACTCGGCGGGTACGAACGGGATCGTGCCCCTGTTCATACCCCTCTGGCGGCGATCCCTTCTTCTTAGGAAACCACACAGTGCGTGATTCGAGGACTATCGGACTGCCTACGCTGTTCGCTAGCCCGGACGATCTCGTGCTGTGTTGTTGAAGATATTAGATACATACTAAGCGAGCGACGGAGGAACGAAACGAGTGAGGAATTGCGCGACGAAACGCCGGTCGCGGGGTGTCGATTTTTCCGTCAGAACCCACAGTGCCTTCCGTCAGAACCCACATCTGCTTCCGTGAGAACCCACGGCTATTTCCGTCAGAACCCACACGATAGAATGGCCGGTTAATTCCGCTGATGTGTAGGCCGCTTTTCGGCACCAAGGGCCGTTCGTCAATCGGCAGCTCATGATCCGAAGGTGACTTTGATGAACGCCTCGCAAGAGGTCTGTTTCGCACGGAAACAAGTATTCAACCATCAATGGGACCTATCAGTTGCCGCTTCCAGAGATAGGCTTTAAGGCGTCATTTATAATCCCAGCCCATTTTACAGCCTTCCCGAACGGTGTCTCTTTTTCAAATTCGAATTCCTTACAAGCTGGGCTCTTACAAACATAAACTTCTTTCTTTAAGTCCCTCTTTTTCTTTTCAACGAATTTCTCACTGCTGCATTGCGGACATTTGCTCACGACACTACACTCCTATTAGCTAAATCCATTTTTAATTCGACAACGTTTGCTCAAGATCAGTTGCGTTGATGAGCCTCCTTCTAACCTTCCCATCCTTACTTTTCGCAATATCTCCAGGACTTATAGCAATCGGAATAATACCATCGTTATGTAGTACTTGTACCGGAGAGCGTGTCTGATAGTTCGAGACATTATAACCCGTTATGCCGACATCTCTGAACAGAAGAGCGCCATTAACAAGTTCCCCAACTACAGGGATGGTCCCAAGACCTCTTGTTGCGAGCCCTTTCCAGGAGGGGTCATTCGCGTCCATGACAGGCCACGCTTGATCCGACACAGTTAAGCCCTTCGCATTGATGACGCTTTGCGCAAAAATGATTTTTGCGCTCCCACGCGAAAGCCTATCGAGTAGTTCGCGCCTACAAGCGGCGTAACCTTCGCTCTGCGAACGATTGTCTCTTATCGCCGATAAAATTTTTTCCGCAGCGTTGGAGTCTTCAAAAGTCGTAAGAGCCAGCTCATCCGCAACCAGTTTATTTTCCTTCATATTCTTTATCTTAAGGTTGGCTGCTATCTCCCTGCTACCAGTATCGCGTATATTTTGCAGCAAAAGAATCTTGCCTTTAGACTTAGACTTGAAATCTACAATTCGACTAATTAATTCTGTTTTCAACCAGGCTTTATCAGTAATGCACAATTGCCTGACCGCTATAGTCCTCCACGGAAAATTGGCGAATTGATCAGCATCAAAATGTTCTGTAACCTCAAAAAAACCAGGGGTTATTTGGGCCGTAGGGCCATCCGGTAGCGGTAGAAGAATATATTCGATGCTGGAAATCTTCTTTCCCCCATTCTCAAGGACAACTACACTTTTGTCTAAATTATGAAGGTACGAGGGTTCGTCGGCGCTGGCATGAGCAACTGACATAAAAAACAATGAAGTTAGGAGCAAACGCTGGAGCATGGCGAGCCTCACGTATGAAATCGTTCACCGGCAGTGATTTTGATTACAACGGTACCGTTGCACTCCTGCAAGTATGCATTTTATACCCTGCCCTACCGAAGCAGTTTTTTCTTTATGTGTTGTGAATGTACCACACATGGCCGTCTCCGAGCGCCCGCCATGTGCGTCGTTGATACCGCTAGGATGGGTACTGCCGATGCCCTCGCGGCGGGCAGCAGAAATGTCCGCCGGGCCGAAGTCGGTCATTGCCGAGCGTGCAATTGGATGACCGATTCGGCGCATTGCTGACCTCGAAAATAATATTTCGAGAAGCGAGCGAAACACCGATTCCCTATGGATTAATGAGCGGCGCGCCATTGGGGGAGGGTTTTGATTTTGGACGTGTGCCGCTGCGCAGTGAGTTGATCACGCTTGCGCTCGAACATCGTCTTGCGGAGTGACCCACTGAAGGATGCCGACTGCGCGGTCGCGGCTTTCTCAATGGCGTTGCGTTCGGCGCGGGAGAGGGTCTTGAAGATACGGCGGGCTTGCGCGCGGCGGTAGACCTCGTAGGCGGCGCGCTCGTCTTCAGCTTGTCGCTCCTGGGATGCCTTCGCCTCGGCCTTCTTCATTGCCGCCCGTGCGCTCCTGCTCGACAGGTACCCAGCGAGATACTGGCGGACGCCGCCGAGGGTCTGCACGTCGAACTTGGTGCGCTTCGCCTCGGCGAGCGCATGGTCGAAGAAGGCGGGCATCTCCTCGAAGCCGATCTGGGCAAGAAGGCTCTTGGCGGTCTCGACTTCTTTGGAACTGACATAGGCCTGCGACTCGACCTTGCGGCCGGTGCGCTTCTCGACGAAGAGGTAGGCGACGCGCAGCGGCTCTGCGACGCTGCGCTGGTCGTTGGCGAAGTCCCACTGCAATTCGCCCTGTGACCTGTTGCGGTAGAAGCGATCATAGTCGCGGAAGAAGCCCGCCCCAGGGCGGAAGGCGATGACGAAACCGGCCTCGTCGCCCTTAGCCTTGCTGATGCGGAAGGAAGAAAGGAATCGGGTGGCGACGAGCTGCTCCAGATGCGGCCCCAGCCGCTCCTGGATCTTCGACGCGTGCTTCACCGTCGCCAGCCCCCCGAGCCATTCGAGGCACATGTCGTCGTAGCGCTTCTGGAACTCCAGCTTCGTCCGGTTGCGGCCGTCGTACAGGTTGGCGAAATGGAAGAAGGCACGCATATAAAGCGCCTGGCCGATGGTACCCAGTTGCTGCATCAGGGTGAAGTTGAGACAGGTGAAATGATCATCCCCAAGCGACCGAACGATCGGCTCGGCCAGGGTGATGGTGCAGGCTTCGATCGGGTCGCTGGCGAACTCGCGGCGCTCGATGAGAATCTCCGGGAAGATGTTGAAGGAGTGCTCGATATGCCGGCCGTTCTCCTTTTTGAAATGAGTGCGGACGAAGGTGTAATGAATCTCATGCAGCGCGCGGGCGAGCTGCTCGCTATCGCGGCCACCCCATTCCTTACGGCCGATGAGCCGGCCGATCTCGCGGCGGGTGAAGGAGATTTCGTTGCGGATGGGGCGGCCGTAGTCGGAATGCTTTTTCAGGAGCGCGATGAAAATCTTGTGCGCCAGGGGGCCAGGCTGCCCTAAGCGCGGATCGGGGCGGATGGTGATGTGCCGCTCGGTCTCTCCTCGGCGCAGCCGTATCTCGTCGGTGCGCTTGGCGGCCGCGCGCTGGTCATGACAGAACAGGGCGCCAGCGACGCGCAACAGGGTGCTCTCCATGAAGAGCTTTTCCTGCGTCTCTGCCGGCGTCTCCTCTCCTATCTTGGCCGCGTCCATATCTAGGAAGTATAGCCTGCGACCAGACCCCGCCCTGTCGCGACAGGCCGCGACACTGTGGAGAACGCTACTGCTGGCGCGGCGGCTGAAAGCCCTGCGACGCTTGATGCGGGTCGGCTGATCCGAGCATCGGTGCGAAGAGTCGCTGCAAACCGCCGATCAAGACATTGGTCTCGCGGCTGCGCTCGGTCAGCTCTTTGATTTGCTCATCCTTTGTCGCGACTTGTCCGCGGAGGAAATCAACCTCGCTCTCAAGGCGGGCGACATAGCGCGTGTCGGCGTCGGTTGTCGCGACCTGTCGCGACTTGTCGTCGCTTGTCGCTGCTGCTGTCGCGACCTGTCGCTCGTCAATTCCGGGACTTTCTGGTGGCATGTCGTAGCCTGTCGCGACCTGTCGCGACTGGTCGATGGTTGTCGTGCCACCTTGTCGCTGGTTGTCGCGGCTCAAATGGTTTGAATTATCGACCGCGAAAGGTCGCGACCTGTCGCGACTTGTCGCGTCATTGATTTCCTGAATATAGGCGATGTGCTTGTCGATGGACGCCGGCGAAATGAGGTACTTCTCGCCGAAAGGGGTTTCGATCAGTCGGGCCTCAAGGTGGCCCTTGGCGCAATAGCGCTGCACGCTCCGTGGCGTCCGGGGAAGCCCGGCGCGGGCATACCGTTCGAGCGCCTCGTCGATGGTGAGCGTAAAGTCCGTGTCGAGGCTTGTCGCGACATGTCGCGGCTGGTCGTCCATGGGGGAATGATACCCCGGCTCCTCCCACGCCTCACCGGGTTATCCCCATTCAACTATTCAAAATTGTTTCTAGGATTATCAGAATGTGGGGAGCGACAGTTCGCAAAATTCGACAGCGATATCCACTCCACCCAAACAGAACAAAAAAAGAACATTTACGCTCAGGAGGGGATGTGAAAGAGTGAGTAGTTAAGTGCCGGGCGAATCAGTCGGGACGTGAGATGACTATTGAGCTAGGTGCAAAAAAAGGGCGGGGGGCTTTCTTCACCCCGATAGAGATCAGTCAGTTCTTGGTTGACTGGGCGGTACGTACCCCGTCGGATTGCATTCTCGAGCCCTCCTGCGGGGATGCCATGTTTTTATTCCCGGCGGCTGCACGGCTTGAATCTCTCGGCGCACGCGTAGAACACATTGCGACGTCCTTGAATGGTGTCGAAATCCACGGACCTTCTGCGCTCGAGGCAGAGGCTCGCCTTCAGGCTCAGGGGTATTCAGCTACGATCATCAATGGCGACTTTTTCGATCAAGATCCCCAACCTCGCTTTGATGCGGTTGTCGGAAATCCACCCTTCATCCGCTACCAGAACTTTTCAGGGGCTGCCCGGATCAAGAGCCTGAGGGCTGCACTAGCACACGGCGTGCGGCTTACGTCGTTGGCCAGCTCTTGGGCTGCTTTCACCATTCATGCCTCTGAGTTTCTGAAGGATAACGGCCGGCTCGGCTTGGTCCTTCCAGCCGAACTTTTGAGCGTCAACTATGCAGCAGAAGTCCGCCGATTCTTATTGAATCGCTTTGATAAGGTACGTCTCATCGTCTTCGAGAATTTGGTATTTCCCGGTGTTCTCGAGGAAGTGGTGCTCTTGCTCGCTGAAGGCCGGGGAAGTGCGACCCATTTTGATGTCTACCAGGCACGGGACGTTACTAGCCTCCTGACGCTCGACACATCATCGTGGCAAGGGTTCACACCGATTGCCAACGAAAAGTGGACACCCGCCCTTATCCTACCCGATGCACTCGCAACATATCGGGATCTCACTGGGAGAAAACAGTTCTCCAAGTTGATTGAGTGGGGCGAAACGTATCTCGGTTCGGTCACAGGCAACAACGATTTCTTTACACTGACTGCCGCCGATGTAGGCCGCTTAAAGTTGGACAAATCCGAGGTATTAAAGATATCGCCGCCGGGAGCACGTCACTTGCGCGGCCTCACCTTCAGCACTAGCGCGTGGAACCAGCTATCGAAGGAAAGTGCACGCTGCTACTTATTTGCACCGAGTGTCGAAGAGCCATCAAAGGCCGCGAGAGCGTATATTGCCGCCGGAGAACGCGCGGGTGTTCCCAAGGCTTACAAATGCAAAGTACGCTCGCCTTGGTGGCGAGTTCCGTTGGTTGCTCGGCCTGACATCCTTTTCACCTACATGAATCATGACCGCCCACGCCTTACGACGAACGAAGCGGGGGTTCGGGTGCTGAACTCGCTTTACGGAATAGAGCTCAAGCAGGGCCTAAAGAAGATCGGGAAAGCCAATTTGCCCGTTGCCTGCCTAAACACCGTCACCCTTCTCGGCTCCGAGATTGTTGGACGGGCATATGGCGGCGGGCTCCTGAAGCATGAGCCGAAGGAAGCCGACCGGCTGCCCGTGCCGTCACAGTCGACACTCGCGGCCATGCATGACGAACTGCAACTGTTAAAGCCACAACTCGCGAGTGCGTTGCGCCAGAACAATCTCTTACGCGCCGTGGAAATGGTCGACGCAATCATTTTGGAGAAACATCTACTGCTCGATCACGGACAAGTGGCTCAGCTTCGACACGCTCGAGAGTTCCTCTTCAATCGGCGGCTCGCCCGCGGGCGAGGTAATCGTGGCGAGAATTGACGATCTTCTCGAGGCAGCTCTAAAAGGACTGCCTGCCAAACCTGCTGATACTGCCTCTCAGGCTGACAAGAAGCGCTATAGCGAGCGTGTGTCCGAGGTCGTGGCCCAAGCAATTGCCGAGGACCTGCGGCAGCGTGGGTTAAGGGAAGCCCGGCCCGCACCACCCGGCCACCTCGATAGTTCAGGGGCGGAACGCCGGATGGCCGGCGGGCTCGGTGCAAAAAAGGTCGATGTCACGTGGGCGACTGAAGAGGCAGGTTTATTGCTCGCAATCTCCATCAAGAGCATCAACTTCAAGGACAGCCGCACAGCGAATTACCAGAAGAACCTTGTAAACCGTCGCGGTGATATGCTGATGGAGGCAGTCACCCTGCATAGGCGGTTCCCCTATGCGGTGCTCGCGGCATTCTTTTTTCTCGATAAGGGTGCGGAACTCGATAACACCGAGAGACGCAAATCAACCTTCATCAATGCTCACGCGCGACTCAAGCTGTTCACAGGCCGCAACGATCCAGCCGGACGCGATGAGCAGTTCGAGCGTTTTTACTTGTTCCTTCTCGACGCCGCGCCTACGGCCGTAAATATCCGCGCGTATGAAGTAGGAAAGCCCGGTCACCCGCTTTCCTTGGATATGATTATGGAGGAGCTGCTTTCGATAGCGGCGGAGCGCAACCCCGACTTCTATGAGATGGACGGAGGCAATCTTCGGTCTGCCACCTAAGCTGATTCTATTTTTTTAGAGAGGGCCAGAATGGCTGACATCGCTGACGACAAAAATATAGAAGGCTTAGTCGCGGAACAGTTCACGGCAGAAGAGGGAGAGGAAGATGCGCCGCGCCCCGAGCTTGCCATACCTCCCAAGGATCGGAAGCTGGTTACTCAGCCGTTTGATTTCATCGTCGGATCGCTCGAGGAGCAGATCGCTGACGGGCAACTCATTTTGCAAGATGAATTCCAGAGACGGCAAATTTGGGACCTAAAGAAATCGAGTAGACTAATTGAATCTCTTCTCTTGAATGTGCCAATTCCAGTTTGCTACTTCGCTGAGCTTGAGGACGGAGCATACAGCGTCATCGACGGCCAACAGCGTTTGACCTCAATATCGCGGTACATCACCAATCTGTTTCCATTAACAGGCCTGCGCGTAAGGCCTGAACTAAATAAGAAACGATTTGCCGAACTAGATAAGGCGGATCAGCGGCTGATCAAAACCCGCGCGATACGCTGCATAGTGATTCAGAGAGAATCCCACCCTGATATCCGATTCGATGTGTTTGAGCGCCTGAACCAGGGTGCGGTGAGGCTGACACCACAAGAGCTACGCAATTCGAATTACCGCGGTGATCTCAATCAAATCATCAAGAACCTTTGCCGCAACAAACAATTTCAGACCATCCGGCGCGTTGGGGATGTGGACGCCCGGATGGGAGATGCAGAGATGGTTCTTCGTTTCTTCGCATTCCACTTCGACGCAAAATCATACAGGGGATTTTTTGCTCCCTTCCTCGACAAATATCTTGAGAGCAAAATGACCATGTCCGAAGGCGACAAAGCAACTCATGAAAATACGTTCCTGGAGACAATCGACAAGGTCGATTCAATATTTGGTCGCAATGCCTTCAGGCAAATCGAGGAAGACGGCAAATATGCAAATCAGATAAACCGCGCGATCTATGACGTAGTGATGTTGACCTTTGCGCACATCGGGAAGGCCGCGCTTGAAGCAAAGAAGGAAGAGATCATCGCTGCCTTAAAGGCGTTGTGCACTGGTGACGAGCACTTCAAAGACGCGATCGGAAGGGCAACTCGCGATAAGGCACGAATCAATACACGTGTGCGCTTATGGGGGGAAAAACTTCGAGGCATCGGGCTCGATTGTCCGGCCTTGGTTTATGGCGGGTAATCATGCCATCGACCGCCTTCGTCAAATTTACCTTGCGTATGCTTGAGGTTAAGCGCTTGCTTTCGCTGTGCGCGCCCGAAGATGCAGATTATCGGATCAAGAAGGAAAACACCGCGCGCGACGAAGCTCTATTGCGTGGCGCGCATGTCCTTCTCTGTAGTCACTTGGAAGGTTTTTTTGAGGACCTGATCTCGGATCTGATATCGGCGTATGACAAACTGACGAACCAAATAGATTTGCTTCCGGAGGATCTGCGCGCTCATCAGGTTATGGGTGCCGCTTCAAAATGGGAAATCAAAGATCGCGATAAACGGTGGCAGGTTGTGCAGGCGTGGGCCTCGCACCCATTGATTCAGGTCGGAGCTGCCAAATCACGCGGGTGTATGGAAGCAGCACTGCACATTGATGGGTTTAGCAATCCCGGAAGCAACGAAATTGACGGACTCTTCAAAACTGTCGGGTTCCCAGACATATGGTCGCTTTTCAAGCAAATAGAGCCAGATCAAATTGTTCTCCAATCTGTGAATGCGATCGTGCTGCGCCGCAATCAAATTGCACATGGCAAAGCGGACGCAACCATCACGCTGGCCGACGCCCATCTCTACGTACGTCGTGCCGAGCGCATCGCCGAGGTGTTCGAGGCCATTGTTACGAGAGATATAAACGAGCGGCTTGCATTAGTGGATTGCTGGCAAGAGTTAGAGACCCAGTAGCACTTGCCGCGACTTCTGACCCACTCTCGAGCCATGCACCGCAATGCGACGAGATTCGACTTATGATGGTTGAGGAATATCAGCTTTCACCTGGTCGCAAACGTTTCTTCATGGTGGTTCTCAGAAATAACGCGCTTCTGCAATGATGTCCGCTTTCGAGCAGATTACCGGCGTTCAACAGCGGGACTGACCTGCCGGAGCAGTGACAACCCGTGAATTGAGAACAGTCGCTGAACAAACTGCACGGATTCTGCACGGATTTTGGTGCATCTTCCTGCTCTGTTCTGCCTGCACTTGCCGAATCGGTTTTTTGACCGATCCGGCAAGATGCTGATTTCTAAGAAAGAAAATGGTGCTGCAAGAGAGGATTGAACTCTCGACCTCTCCCTTACCAAGGGAGTGCTCTACCACTGAGCTACTGCAGCGCTTGATCGCCCGAAACGCCTGAAATCGCATCCGACGCGTTCGGCGTCTGTGTGCCACAGGGGCGCGCAAGTCGCAAGCGCGCGCGCGTCCAGCCCAGGGCTTCGAACTCGAGTTAATTTCAGCTCACTCTCAGCCGTCATGCCCGGCCTTGTGCCGGGCATCCACGCCGGTCAACCGCGAAACGCTTCGCGCCGAGACGGTACGTTGGGCTCATATCCTCACATTTGCCTCGTGTCGTCGCGTGGATGGCCGCGACAAGCGCGGCCATGACGCGGTGAGATGACCCCTCGTTAACCTGGATTCGGAGCCCTGGCGTCCAGCCCATGCGGTGGCTGAACGCACGCCTTCGCCGGACGACCCCGCCGAAAACAGGTTGTGTTGTTTAAAATTACAACCTAGGATAGAAATATCGATCGATCATGTCGGCCCTTCACATCGAAGGCGCGTCCGCCCGGGTCGACGTCGCACGCGCCGCGACGGAGGATCAATTGATTGAGAATTATCTTTCTGACGAACATTGGCAGGCCGTCGCTCCCGTCCTTCCCGGGAAAGAAGGCGACCCAGGCTGTAGAGGCCGCGACAATCGGCTTTTTCTCGAAGCGGTGTTTTGGATTTTTCGCACCGGCTCGCCCTGGCGCAGCCTGCCGCCGCAGTTCGGCAAATGGTACACGACCTATACGCGCTATCATCGCTGGGACAGGAAGGACGTCTGGCCGCGCGTCGTGGCCGCGCTCAGCCACAACGGCAAATGCGATTTCCAATATGACAAATACGGGCTGCGCTTCGCGCCGTGCGATGAAATTGGCTTAGCCGAGCGCGCGCGAAACGATGCCGACGCGCGCCAGCGCGCCGCAGTCGGCCAATTGGTCGGAGTTTGAGACCAGCTACTGCGATTGCGCCTGCGATTGCGACTGGCTGAAGGCCGTCGCCCGTGCGACGCGCAATTTGACGTCCAGCGTTTCGCCCGCGCCCCCCGAGTGTGCGCCGCGGATCGGCGCCGCGCCCAGATAGTCGAGCGCGACGGCGACGCGCACGTGATTTTCCTGCGGCGCGACGCCATGCGTGGGATCGAAGCCGACCCAGCCGAGATCCTCGACATAGGCCTCGGCCCATGCGTGGCCGGCGACCTGATCCTCGCCATCGCTGCCAAGGTAATAGCCGCTCACATAGCGCGCCGGCGCGCCGATCTCGCGCGCGCAGGCGATGAAGAGATGCGAAAAATCCTGACAGACGCCCTTGCGATGCTCGAAACATTCCGCCGCCGTCGTCGCCGAATGCGTGGCGGCGGCGTCGAATGTGAGCGACTCGTGAATCGCGCCAAGCAGCGCGTGAAGCTTCGCCAGCGTTCCGCTTTCCTTGGACGTCGTTTCGCGTGCGAAATCGCCGATCGCTGCGCTCGGCGTCGTCAGCGGCGTCTCGCGCATGTAAAGCATCGGCGGAAAGCGCTCGACCGCGCCTGACACGACTCCGGTCATGTCGAAGGTCGTCACCTCTCCTTCGACCACCGTGGAGATCGATTCGATCGGCCCATCGACAGAGAAGCGGTGAAGCGTATTGCCGAACGCATCTTCCGACTGCACCAGTCGGCAATCGCGATCGACGTCGATGCGCCAGTCGACGACATGCTGCCCATCGTGATTGCGCGGCGACAGGCGAAGATGCTGCACGGCCGTTCGCGGCGGCTCCGCATAGCGATAGGTTGTTTCGTGCCGTATGCGAATGCGCATCTGATGTCGCTCAGAAGAGATATTGCTCGGAAATGAGCGTGGCCAGTCGGTTGTTTTCAGTGATGAACGACTGCACGAATTCGTGCAGCCCGCCCTGGAAGACGCTCTCCATATTCAGCTTTTCGAGCTTGCCATAGACGCCGCGGGCGTGACGCTGCGACACGCCCTGGCGCCCGTGCGCGCGCGCAAGATTGTCGAGATTGCGCACGATCGACTCATAGCAGGAAATCAGCGAGCGCGGCATCTCCGGTCTGAGGATCAACAGATCGGCGACGAGCCAAGGCTTCATGCTCGTGCGATAGACCCAGTGATAGGCGGTATGCGCCGATACGGCGCGCAGAATGGCCGACCATTGGAAATAGTCGAGCGAACCGCCGACGATCTCCTTCTCGGGCAGCAGCACGTGATATTTGACGTCGAGCAACCGCGCCGTGTTGTCGGCGCGTTCGATAAAAAGCCCGATGCGCGAGAACCAATAGGCGTCGTTGCGCAGCATGGTGCGATAGGCGCCGCCGTCATAGGTCAGCGACGTCTGCTTGATGACCTCGAGAAAGCGCGCCAGCTCCTGCGCGCAAGGGACGACGCCGCGCGATTCCAGCGCGCGCATTTCAAGATAGGCGTCGTTGATCGACTCCCACATTTCGATGGTCAACGCCGTACGCACGGCGCGGGCGTTGGCGCGCGCCTGCTCCAGGCAGTTGCGGATCGATCCCGGATTTTCCGGCGCGAAGGTGAGAAACTCGATGACATTGGCTTCATCGACCGGACGTCCGGAGGCGTCGAACGCCGACGCCGCGCCTGACGACAGCAGCACGCTTTCCCACTCAGTTTCTTCGCCGCCATAGGCCTTCGGCAGCGCGGCGAGGCGTCGTGACGCCTGAATGGCGCGCGCCAGAAAGTCGGCGCGCTCCATGTAGCGGGCGAGCCAGTACAGATTGTCGGCGGTGCGGGAAAGCATCAGCACGTCCGTTTATGAGTCGCTTTGGCGAGCATCGGTGGTCGTTGCGGCGTATGCGAGCGTCTTATCACGCTTGCCCCATCGGCTCCTCGCCGACCCATGCGTCGTCGATCACCCAGGTGTCCTTGGTGCCGCCGCCCTGGCTTGAATTCACGACGAGCGACTTCTCCGTCATCGCGACCCGGGTCAGACCGCCCGGCACGACGCGGGCGCCATTGGCCCCCTGCAGCACGAAGGGCCGCAGATCGACATGGCGCGGGGCGACCCCGCTCGCCAACGCGATGGGACATGTCGACAGCGCCAGCGTCGGCTGAGCAATGAAATTTTGCGGGTGGGCCTTGAGCTTGGCGCGAAACTCCTCGATTTGCGCCTTGGCTGCATGCGGTCCCACGAGCATGCCATAGCCGCCGGAGCCGTTGACTTCCTTGACGACGAGTTCATCGAGATGGTCGAGCACGTAAGCAAGCGCTTCGGTTTCGCGGCAGCGAAAGGTCGGAACATTCTGCAGGAGCGGCGCTTCGCCCAAATAAAACCGAATAATGTCAGGCATGTAGGTGTACATCGCCTTGTCGTCGGCGGCCCCGGCGCCCACTGCATTCGCCAGCGTCACATTGCCTGCTTGATAGGCGCCCATCAACCCGGCGACGCCGAGCGCCGAATCCGGCCGGAAGCACAACGGGTCGAGGAAGTCGTCGTCAATGCGCCGATAGATGACGTCGACGCGGCGCGGACCCTCGGTCGTGCGCATATAGACGACGTCGTCGCGAACGAAGAGATCGCGGCCCTCGACAAGCTCGACGCCGAGCTTATCGGCGAGAAACGAGTGTTCGTAGAAGGCCGAATTGTACTGGCCGGGCGTCATCAGGACGATCGTCGGATCGCCGTTGGCGTGCGGCGGCGCGACCGAGCGCAAGGTCGCAAGCAGCTCATCGGGATAGTTTTCGATCGGCGCGACGCGATGCAGCGCGAAGAGCTCCGGGAAAAGCCGCATCATCACTTCGCGGTTCTCGAGCATATAGGAGACGCCAGAAGGCGTCCGAGCATTATCCTCGAGAACGAAGAAGCCCTGATCGTCGGTGCGCACGATGTCGACGCCGGCGATATGCACGAAAATATCGTAGGGCACGCGCCGGCCCGCCATTTCGGGGCAATAGGCGGGGTTGCGATAGACGAGATCGGCGGGAACGATTCCAGCCCTTAAGATCTCGCCGGCGCCATAGATGTCGGCAAGAAAAGCGTTGAGCGCGGCGACGCGCTGAATCAGACCTTTTTCGAGCGTCGCCCATTCGCTGCGCGCGAGTATGCGCGGCAGGATATCGAAGGGAATGAGGCGCTCGGTGGCCTCCTGCGCGCCATACACCGCGAAGGTGATGCCGATGCGACGAAACAGCAGCTCCGCCTGCTCGCGCCGCGAGGCCAGGAGTTCGGGCGGGGTCTCCGCGAGCCATTGCGAAAGCTTGCGATAAGGGGCGCGGGTGCGGCCGTCCGCTCCAGCCAGTTCATCGAACTGCGTTATGCGTGAGTCCATTGCAAGAACTCCCTTTTGGCGGCCTCGGCCGGCGGCCTTTTTTGCAGTTCGAAGCAAGGACTGCGCCAATAGCGGCTGCGAAAATCTGTCACAGAGTTTTACTATTTGGCCTAAAGCTGATTCGCGCAGCGCCTGGTTTCTGGCGCATCCGTATCGATCCAACGGAGACGCCGCCGGCAAGGTGTTGAGAGCGCATGCATAGGAAACGATATCACCCGGCTTCGAGCGCCGCCGGCATTGGCCTTACGGCGCCGGAGAGCGCGGTCGCATGCGTTTTTTTTGTCGTCCTTCTTGGCTTCGCCTTATGCGCGCTGAGTTCGAGCGCGCGGGCCGCCGACACGGCCCCGCCGGTCTTCAATTGGGCCGGCATGTATATTGGCGCGAGTCTCGGCGGCGGATTTCCACTGCACAGAGGCGAACGGCTCCAGGCGACGAGCGGCTTTGGTTCGCCGGCCTTCGATCTTTATCCCGATAGCGTGACGCGCCCAGGCGTTACGGTTGGCGCGCAGGCCGGTTATAATTGGCAGAGAGGGTCCTGGGTCTGGGGGTTCGAGACGGACCTGAGTCTGCTCGACGGAAGGCGCGGACCGACGGGCGCATATCTGGCTTCGCCCGCTTATTCGGGGCCCCCCGTCTTTACGCTTGTGTCGAATTCGAGCGCGAATTTCTTTGCGAGCATTCGCGGGCGCGTCGGCTACGCATGGGACCGCTCGCTTCTCTATCTGACGGGCGGGGTCGCGGCGGGCGGCGCAAGAGGTCCGGCGACTTTGACGCTCGGCGCGGGCGGACCCGACGCGATTTTCTCTGCGCTATGGTCGCAATCCTCTCGGATGAAATATGCCATCGGCGCCGGCTTCGAATACGCCTTCGCCGACAATTGGTCGGCGCGGGCGGAATATCTCTTCCTTAACCAGTCGCTGAACACGCAGGTTTTCGATAATGGCGCGGACTTTATCTATGTGTCCCGCATACGAAACGAAAATCATCTCATACGGTTTGGCCTGAACTATCATTTTGGCGAAAACAACCGGATTCCTGGCTCGATCGAATATGGTAGGCCGGAAAACGGCCGCAACGGCCACAATGGAAGCGCCAATGCGCAGGATGGCGACGCTCCCGAGCAATATAGCGTCCATGCGCAGACGACTCACGTCGCTCAAGGCTACCCGCGCTTTCGTGCGCTCTATGACGGCCCCAACAGCTTTCCGTCCGGCGGCAAGGCCAATGTCGGCTCGACGACGAATATGTTCCTCGGTTTGCGGCTGTGGGAGGGAGGCGCCGCCTACCTCAATCCCGAGATCGACCAGGGCTATGGCTTGGCGAATTCGGTGGGCGCCGCAGCCTATGTAAATAGCGCTGTGGCAAAGGTCGGACGCGCTGCGCCCTATATGCGGTTTCAGCGTTACTTTCTGCGTCAGATCATCGGATTGAACGAAGGCGGCGAAAGAGAAAGAGATCCGGACGAAGGCTCACGCAGCGAGGTGCTTGAGTCAACGCAAAATCAGATCTCGGGCAAGGTCGATAAGGATCGCGTCATCATCACGCTCGGGAAATTCGCCGTCGGCGACGTGTTCGACGACAACATTTATGCGCATGATCCCACCACCGGCTTTCTCAACTTCGCATTTAATACGATGGGCGCGTTCGACTACGCCGCCGACGCCTGGGGCTATACCTACGGGCTTGCGGTTGAATGGAAGCAGGACTGGTGGACGGCGCGCGGCGGCGTGTTTCAGCTTCCGACGGTTCCCAACGGCCAGGAAATCGAACCACAGATATTTCGACAGTTCATGGGGATCGTCGAGTTGGAGGCGCGCTATGAGCTGTTCAGTCAGCCGGGCGCGATCAAATTTCTCGCCTACGGCGATAATGGATACATAAGCAAAATTGACGATGTGATCCGTTACGCCTATCTCGCGGGCGATTTCCCGCCGCGTTTCGACACGGCGCGGGGGCGCGCGGTGAAAACCGGCGGCGGCATAAATATCAAACAGCAGCTGATGCCGAATCTCGGCTTCTTCCTGCGCGCCAGCATGGCAGATGGGCGCTATGAAACGGTCGCCTACACGGATGTCGATCGTCAGCTCTCGATGGGCGTCGTCGCGGCTGGCGCCTTATGGGGACGTGACGACGATGAAATCGGCGTCGCCGGCGCCTTGGGCGGCCTGCATGGCGACCGCGTGCGCTATTTCGGACTGGGCGGCACGAGCGTCTACATCGGCGACGGCGCGCTTTCCTACGGCGGCGAGAAGAACATGGAGGCCTATTACAAGATCGGCTTCGGCAAGAATATGGACGCAACGTTCGATTATCAGCTGCTTGTCAATCCCGCGCACAATGCCGCCCGCGGGCCGATCAACGTCTTCGGCCTGCGCCTGCGCGCGGCCTTCTAATCGCGCCGAATGCCAGCGGCGTACGAGACGCTATAACTTTCTGTGCTTCCTGATGATATCAGGGGTTCTCCAAGCTGAACATTCCTGTCTGATCGTCATAGGCAAACGCTTCGGCGTATCGGCCCCAGTCGGTCACAGCGCGCAAAGTTTGATCAGCCGCCTCGGGCGACATGTAATCTTCTATTTCGTCAGAGAAGCGGCTCCGCGGAGCCCTGTGGCTGGGGCGTTCGTCGAGGACCCGTCTGATATGAGCTGCGAGGTCGATATGCATCAGCAAATGCTGTGAGAAGAGACGTTTGCGTTCGTCCACGGCAGCGTCCGCGAAAGCATTGCCATCTGGAGTAAGGACGATATCCCCGCCCTCGATCTCCGCAAAGCGCAGCATTTGCAATGTTTCTGCGATAGGAAACAGATCGTCGACCGTCATATGCAGCGCGGCGGCGATAACAGGAAGGCCCGCTTTGCCTTCATACGGGGCGCCGGCTATGGCTTCGAGCAATCCCGACAGCGAATTTGTCGAGACGCGAGGCATGATCGTGCCGATGCCGACGCCTGGGAAGCGTTCCGCGCGCGGGGCCGCTCGTTCGGTTGTCGGCTTGGCGGTCATTTCCGAATAGATTCGTTCGACCAAGTCGCGAAAGCTCGGATCAAGACGGTCACGCGGATGGGGTAGGTCAACTCTGATGTCGGTGACGATCCGTCCAGGATTGGTCGCGAACACCAGCACCCGGTCGCACATAAGCACGGCTTCTTCGATGTTGTGGGTCACCAAGATTACGCCTTTGATCGGGAGTTGGCCTTCCGACCAAAGGTCGAGAAAGTCCGTCCGCAGCGTCTCCGCCGTTAGCACATCGAGCGCAGAGAAAGGTTCGTCCATCAAGAGAATATTGGGATGGACGACGAGCGCTCTTGCAAATCCGACACGCTGACGCATTCCGCCCGAAAGCTCGCGAGGATATGCCGACTCGAAGCCGTCAAGGCCGATCAAGTCGATAGCGGCAAGCGATCGACGGCGGATTTCGTCACGCGGAAGCCTCAAGGCTTCGAGTCCGATTTCGACGTTCTCAAGAACAGTGAGCCATGGAAAAAGCGCAAATCCTTGGAACACCATGGCAATGCCTGGCGGCGGACCGTGAACGACCTGTCCCAGATAGCTGATTGACCCGCCCGCGGGCCGCGATAACCCAGCGATCAGTCGCAAGAGTGTGGATTTGCCCGATCCTGATCGGCCGAGCAGGCCCACGACTTCACTTTCACGCAACGTTAGATCGATGTTGTCCAAAACGAGCAATTCGCCGCCGTCAGGCTTCGGGAAAGCCTTTCGAACTTGGCGAATTTCGAGGAGCGGAGTGGCGTTCATCCTATTCTTCCTCAGCCTAGGCGAAACTTGCGTTCCGCATAATAATAAAGCGGACGCCAGAAGAGGCGGTTGATGACGGTCACGAATGCGCTCATGACGGCGATGCCAAGGACGATCCGGTGATAGTCGCCAGCGGCCGTCGCTTCAGCGATATATGCGCCGAGCCCATAGGCTTGTAACTTATCCTGACCCCAGCTTGCGGCCTCCGCGACGATGCTGGCGTTCCATGAGCCGCCTGAAGCGGTGATCGCGCCCGTCACATAAAAGGGAAAGACAGCAGGCAGCCCGATCCGCTTCCACCACAACCAACCGTGAATGTGGAGATTTGCGCCAATATAGCGCAATTCGCTCGGTACAGCCGAGGCGCCTGCGATCACGTTGAAAAGAATGTACCACTGTGTGCCAAGGATCATGAGCGGGCTCAGCCAGATGTTCGGATCAAGCCCGAAAGTGACAATGCCCGAAACCGCAATTGGAAACAAAAGATTGGCTGGGAACGCCGCCATGAATTGAGCAATCGGCTGCGCAATTCGCGCGAGGTCGGGCCGCAGGCCAACCCAAACGCCGATGGGAACCCAGATGGCGCTTGCGACGGCGATTAGAATGAATACGCGCGCCATTGTGGCGAACCCTAGCATGGTCGCTCTTACGACCTCCAAGGCGGAGACCCCCTGCATCACGAACAGCGCGATCTGATGGAGCGCGATGAGTGCGAGGACGGCGACGGTCATATACCAGAGCCAATGCATCCCAGCGTTTCCGCCTTCCTCGCTTTGGGCGACGGCGAGCGGTTTCCCTGGAATGGAAGAAGATCGATACGACCACCGCCACGCGATTCCGAGTGGCCTGATTAACCAGGCCACGAGCCTCGAACGGCGCAAGATCGTCAGCACCCAAGAGCGCGGCGGCTCCGCACCCGCTTCCTGCTCAAAGCGAAAACGGTCCGCCCAGGCGACGAGAGGGCGAAACAAGAGCTGATCATAGATAAGGATCACGACGAGCATGGCGCCAATCGCCCAGCCGACCGCGGCAAGATCACGCTGCGCGATGGCCGTCGCGATATAGGAGCCGATCCCTGGCAGGGTGACGGTCGTATTGCCTACGCTGATTGACTCCGAGGCGACGACGAAGAACCAACCTCCCGACATCGACATCATCATGTTCCAGACGAGCGCCGGCATGGCAAAAGGGACATCGAGGCGCCAGAAGCGCATCCAGGCGCCGAAGCGGAAGTTTCGCGATGCTTCCAGGAGTTCTTCCGGGACGGTGCGCAGCGACTGATAGAAGCTGAACGCCATGTTCCATGCTTGACTGGTGAATATCGCGAAGACCGCGGCAAACTCGGCTCCGAGCACCAATCCTGGCGCCAGCGACATGAAGTAGACGACCGTGACGGAAATGAAGCCCAGAATTGGCACCGACTGCAGAATATCGAGAAGCGGGATCAGGATCATCTCTGCGCGGGGGCTTTTCGCGGCCCAGGTGGCGTAGGTGAAAGTGAAGAGGAGTGACAAAGCCATTGCGGCCAACATGCGAAGCGTTGTCCGCGCTGCAAATTCAGGGAGGTTACTTGGGTCGAGAGAAAGAGGGCGCCTCTCAAGTTCGGCGAGTGGGATCATGACGTCGCGGCTCGCATCGGCAAAAAATGCGAGAACGCCGACAACGAGAACGATGGCGATCACATCCCAATAGAGCGGCGCGCGCGGGCCCCCGCCAACGGAGATCGGAGCAAATTGCTGCGTCATTTTCGCGCGTCCGTCGGCCGCGCCGATTCATCGCGTGAGACGTGCCGCTCAATGAACCCTCCCACGACGAAAGGGAGAACTTCTCGACGGGAGAATTCAACTGCCATAGGTGTTGCTTCTGGTGAGAGGAGATCATCACGAAACCTTCGGCTAAACAACCGGCGCCGATGACAGTTTAGTGACGTGAAAGGGGCATTCGAGGGATCTTGAGACTTCACTCGCGGTCGCAATGACGCTTCAGGGCGACATAGCGGGGCAGCTTTTGCTCGAACTGCGGGAAATAGCGCGCGATGACGCTCACGTCGAAGTGCGCGAGAATGCTCTCCTTTGCTTCCCGGTCGAGAAGAAAGCGGAAGGCGGCGCCTATAAATCTTTGCGCATCGGCGCCGCCGCCGAGCCGCAGTAGATCCTTTCGCGAGAGCGTGACGCGATGCTGCGTTTCGCTTCCCTGATCGCGCACCGTCACGTCGAAGACGAGCGGATCGCCGTCTTCAATCATGCGCGCGTCGATGGCGGTCACAACAGCGCCTCAACGTCCTTTGCGATCTGCTCAGGCGTGTCGGTCGGCGCGTAACGCTTCACGACATGCCCCTCGCGGTCGACAAGAAATTTCGTGAAGTTCCATTTGATCGCTTCGGAACCCAGAATTCCCGGCGCCTCGCGCTTGAGCAGGCGATAGAGCGGATGCGCGGCCTCGCCATTGACGTCGACCTTGCCGAACAGTGGAAAGGTGACGTCGTAATTCGCCGAACAGAAGGACGCGATCTCCTTCTCGGAGCCCGGCTCCTGCGCGCCAAACTGATTGCAGGGAAAGCCCAAGACGACAAATCCACGATCGGCGAATTTGCGGTAGAGCGCTTCGAGCCCGGCGTATTGCGGCGTGAAGCCGCATCGGCTCGCGACATTGACGACCAGCATGACTTTGCCAGCGTATTCGGCAAGCTTCCTCGGCTGGCCGTCGATCGTCGTCGCTTCGATGTCGAACAGCGTCATGAAACCCCTCGCACTGAAAGGAAGCATGCGCTCCCAGATTACGCGACCAGCGTTCCCGAAGGCTCGGAGTCGCTTTCTGACGCTTCCTCGAGTCCGTATTCCTTCATCTTGCGATAGAGCGTCGAGCGGCCGATCCCGAGCCGTCGCGCGATCTCCGACATCTGGCCGCGGTAATGCGTCAAGGCGAATCGGATCGTCGCGGTCTCGATGTCCTCGAGCGTGCGCATTTCGCCGTTCGATCCAAGCAGCGACATCGCATTCGGATCGCGGATTTCGACGCGGACGATCTCGCGTTCGCGCGGCGCAGTCCCGGGGGCGCCCGGCGCAGGCGCGGGCGGCACGCGCACTTCATAGCCTTGGACATGGGCGGCGATTTGCGGAAATTCGGCGATCGTCAGCTCGTCGCCGTCGGCGAGAACGACGGCGCGAAAGACGGCGTTTTCCAATTGGCGGACGTTGCCCGGCCAGTCGTAGCTCGTCAGCAGCGACAGCGCTTCCGGCGTCACGCCGCGGATATTGCGGCCCTCCTCGGCGGCGAAGCGCGCCGCAAAGCGCCTGGCGAGATCGGCGACGTCCTCGCGGCGACCGCGCAGCGGCGGAATGTTGATCGGGAAGACGTTGAGCCGATAGAAAAGGTCCTCGCGAAACAGGCCGCGTTTGACGAGATCGATGAGATTTTGGTTGGTCGCCGAGATCAGTCGAATATCGACGCGGATCGCGCGCTTCGCGCCGACGGGATCGATTTCGCCTTCCTGCAGCGCGCGCAGCAGCTTCACCTGAATGTCGAGCGGCAGTTCGCCGATCTCGTCGAGAAACAGCGTCCCGCCGTTCGCCTCAACGAATTTGCCGCTGTGCTTCTCGGTGGCGCCGGTGAAGGCGCCCTTCTCATGGCCGAAGAGAATCGATTCGACGAGATTGGCCGGCAGCGCGCCGCAGTTGACGGTGACGAAGGGCTTGCCTTTGCGATCCGACGCGCCCTGGATGGCGCGCGCCACGATTTCCTTGCCGACGCCCGACTCGCCTTCGAGAAGCACCGGAATGGAGGAATGCGCCGCGCGCTGGCCGAGCCGGATGACGCGCGCCATGTCGTCGCTGCGCGAGACGAGGTCCTTGAAGGTCAGCGCGCCTTGCGCCCGGCGGCTGATGCGCCGCACTTCGTCGGCGAGCGCATCGGCGGAGAGCGCGTTCTTGATCGAAATTTGCAGGCGTTCGGCGCCGACCGGCTTGACCACAAAGTCATGGGCGCCGGCGCGCATCGCGGAAATGACGGCCTCGATCGACCCATGCGCGGTCTGCACGATCACCGGCGTCGCGAGCTTCATGTCGCGCATCCGGGTGAGCACGCCCATGCCGTCGAGGTCGGGCATGACGAGGTCCAGAATGAGCAGCGCTATGGCCTTGGCGCCAGGCTGCGTCAGCCGCGCAATCGCCTGTTCGCCGCTCTCGACGGTCTCGGTCTCGTAACCAAATCGCCGCGTCATAGCTTCCAGCAGACGACGTTGAACGGGATCGTCGTCCGCAATGAGAATGGTCGAGGTCATTTCGTCCCTTGCATTCCGGGATAATCGAGCGGCGAAGTCGCCGCGTCAGGCTTGGCGCCTCCCGGAACCGTCTCGGCGGCTCCTCAATCGTTGCCAAGCATAGTAAAGGCGGGGTTAACCGCGCCAAGACGAAACTTTGTAGCGCCTTCCGACCCTTCGACCAAGACCCCCAGAGGGCGATCCTGGCGATTTGGCGGCAAATCGCTGCAAGTTATGGAGCTGTCAGCGCCATGGCGACGCCCCGCCGGCGCGCCAGGAGCCGCGCGGCGGGAGGAAATCTGATGGATCCGCGCAAAATCGCCGGCAAGCTCGTGATCGCCACGCACAATCCCGGGAAGCTTTGGGAACTCAGGCAATTGCTTGAGCCGCATGGCGTCGAGGCGGTTTCCGCGGGAGAACTCGGCCTCGAGGAGCCGGAGGAGACCGAACAGAACTTCGCCGGCAACGCGCTCTTGAAGGCTCGCGCCGCCGCCATGGCGTCCGGATTACCCGCCTTTGCCGACGATTCCGGTCTTTGCGTCGCGGCGCTCGATGACGCCCCCGGCGTCTATTCGGCGCGCTGGGCGGGGGAGGACCGCGACTTCAAGGCCGCCTGCGCCCGCGTCGAGCGCGAGCTTGAGGCGCGCGGCGCCACGCCGCCTTATCGCGCGCATTTTACCTGCGCGCTCGCCGTCGTCTGGCCGGACGGCCATATCGAGCAGTTCGAGGGCCGTGTGGACGGCGTTCTCGTCTTTCCGCCCAAGGGCGAGAAGGGCTTCGGCTATGATCCGATCTTCAAGCCCGACGGGCTCGACAAGACCTTCGGCGAGATGATGTCGGCGGAAAAACATGCGCTCCCCGGCGACGGCTCGCAGGCGCTGTCGCATCGCGCCCGCGCCTTTCAGGCGCTGGCGAAAGCGTGTCTTGACTGAGACCTCCCGGCTCGGGCGCTTGGCGTCGGGCACTTGGCGTAACGCCGCGCTCCAACTACCTTCTCAAAAAAGCCGCCGCTGCGGCAACGCGAGGAACGCCCATGACCAAGCATGAAACTTTCGCCGCGCTCAAACCGCCGTTCAAGCCGCGCTATGGCAATTTCATCAATGGCGCATGGGCGGAGGCGAAGTCCGGCCGCGTCTTCGACAATGTCTCGCCGATCACTGGCCAGAAGATCTGCGAGATCGCCCGGTCCGACAAGGACGACGTCGAGGCCGCGCTTGACGCGGCGCATGCCGCGAAAGACGCCTGGGGCAGGACGAGCCCGGCGGAGCGCGCCAGCATCCTCAACCGCATCGCCGACGTGATGGAGGCCAATCTCGGTCTCCTCGCCGCCGCCGAAACCTGGGACAACGGCAAGCCGATCCGCGAGACGAGCGCCGCCGACATTCCGCTCGCGATCGATCACTTCCGCTATTTCGCCGGCGCCATTCGCGCCCAGGAAGGCGGCATTTCCGAAATCGACCACGACACCATCGCCTATCATTTCCATGAGCCGCTCGGTGTCGTCGGCCAGATCATCCCCTGGAACTTCCCGATTCTGATGGCCGTTTGGAAGCTTGCGCCGGCGCTCGCCGCCGGCAATTGCGTGGTCATCAAGCCGGCCGAGCAGACGCCCGCAAGCATTCTCGTCTTGGCGGAGCTTGTCGGCGAGCTTCTTCCCAAGGGCGTGCTCAATATCGTCAACGGCTTCGGGCTAGAGGCCGGCAAACCGCTCGCCTCGTCGAACCGGATCGCCAAGATCGCCTTCACCGGCGAGACGACGACTGGCCGGCTCATCATGCAATACGCCAGCCAGAACCTCATCCCCGTCACCCTCGAACTCGGCGGCAAGTCGCCCAACATCTTCTTCGAGGATGTCGCACGCGAGGACGACGACTACCTCGACAAGGCGATCGAGGGCTTCGTGATGTTCGCGCTCAATCAGGGCGAGGTCTGCACCTGCCCGAGCCGCGCCCTGGTGCATGAGAAGATCTACGACCGCTTCATGGCGCGCGCGTTGAAGCGCGTCGGCGAGATCAAGCAGGGCAATCCGCTCGACCCGGAAACGATGATCGGCGCGCAGGCCTCTTCCGAACAGCTCGAAAAGATCCTGAGTTATATCGACATCGGCAAACAGGAGGGCGCGAAGGTGCTCGCCGGCGGCGAACGCAACGCGCTCGCAGGCGACCTCGCCGGCGGCTTCTATGTGAAGCCGACCGTGCTCGAAGGCCATAATCGGATGCGCGTCTTCCAGGAGGAGATTTTCGGTCCCGTCGTGTCGGTGACGACCTTCAAGGACGACGACGAGGCCTTGGCCATCGCCAATGACACGCTCTACGGCCTTGGCGCCGGCGTCTGGAGCCGCGAGGCCAACCGCTGCTATCGCTTCGGCCGCGCCATTCAGGCGGGGCGCGTCTGGGTGAACTGCTACCACGCCTATCCGGCGCATGCCGCTTTCGGCGGCTACAAGCAGTCGGGCATCGGCCGCGAGAACCACAGGATGATGCTCGATCACTATCAGCAGACGAAGAACATGCTGGTGAGCTACAGCGAGAAGAAGCTGGGCTTCTTTTAGCCCCCTCCCTAGCCCTCCCCCGCTTCGCGGGAGAGGGAGCGAAACTCGCCCTTCACCGGAGAAACGCGGAACGCCGATCGCTAGCGTCCCCTCTCCCGCTTTAGCGGGGGAGGGACAGGGAGGGGGCGATGACGACGATAGCCAAAACAGCAAGAGTCATCGCCACGCCCGCGGCGCTTGATCTCATCGCGCGGCTGCGCGGCGAACATGGCGCGGTCCTCTTTCACCAGTCGGGCGGCTGCTGCGACGGCTCGGCGCCGATGTGCTATCCGCAAGACGATTTCCTCGTCGGCGACGGCGACGTGCTGCTGGGCGAGATCGGCGGCGCGCCCTTCTACATCGGCGCCGCGCAATTCGATTACTGGAAGCACACGCAGCTCGTCATCGACGTCGTGCCAGGGCAAGGCGGCATGTTCTCGCTCGACAATGGCACGGGGCTGCGGTTCCTGACGCGTTCGCGGCTTTTTTCCGACATCGAGCTGGCGCATCTCGCCTCCGCGACGCCGGCCGTGGATTCGCCAGCTTGAGCGCTGCGCCCGGGGCGCGATGCCTCTGCTCGAGTTCTTGCGGCCCAATGGACGGCGAATGGGGGCGCTCAAGCGGGCCCAGCGTCGCCCCCAGCCTGCCGGAGTTTAAGGTTGACACTGCGCCGCAGGGGCCGCATATGCCGCTGCAACGGCCGCTTCATCGCGGCCGCCGTCTCTTTGCGAGACGATGGGGGAATGTCCCGAGCGGCAAAGGGGGCGGACTGTAAATCCGCTGGCTAAGCCTTCGTAGGTTCGAGTCCTACTTCCCCCACCATTAGGCCCGATTAGTGTAAATATCTAATTGAAATATAAGAAGTTTTCTGAAGGATGAATTTCTGCTCTGTCCCAAATCTGCGGTTTCCTTGCCCCAAATCTTGTCCCGAAAAAATGGAGCCGCCACGCAGGTGGCAACCCCATCGTTTCAACCTACCTCCACGCCGTGGCGATCCTGCCGATCCCGCCCGCCACAGCGTTACTGATATTCAACCCAAGTGAAGCGCCTGAGGGTGGCGACTGCATCGACATAGAGTTGATACGATCCTGAGCCTGTGCCTGCACTCGCTAGCGAGCCAAACGCATCAACCCCACACATTCACCAACGCTCCGTTTTCATTGCTTCCTCGGCCCGACCAAGAGCTTCGCTCCTGCGGGCCTGCCAGACTTCTTGAGCGGTCATTCCACCATTCTCAACACAGTATCGGCTCACGCCGTCCAAATCATTGACCCACTCCCTAAGTTCCGCCTCGGCCCAACTGTCCGGGCCAAGGTCGCCAGAGGGACCGGCTAGTTCACTAGCGTTCACGGCTCTACGGCTTTGAAGCGTGACAGTGCCTGCGGGTGCAATCTTACTATTGAGTAAATCAAGCTTAGCATCAATGCTCAGTGGTCTGCCCCCTGAAAAGTGATCCTCCGTGAAGTATGGCTTTTGAGCCTATGAGGAGGATTTGAGATGGGCAGGAAACGGCACAAGCCCGAGGAGATTGTCGCGAAGCTTCGTCAGGTCGACGTGCTGACGACGCAAGGGCATTCGGTTGCGGAAGCCATTCGATCGATAGGCGTTACGGAAGTGACGTATTACCGCTGGCGGCAGGAATATGGCGGGCTGAAGAGCGACCAGGTCAAGCGGCTGAAGGATCTCGAGCAGGAGAACGCCCGGCTTCGCAAGGCGGTGTCTGATCTGACGCTTGAGAAGCTGATCCTGAAGGAGGCTGCGTCGGGAAACTTTTAAGCCCCGCCCGCCGTCGCGCCTGCGTTGAGCGCGCAAGGGAGGCGTTCGGCGTGTCTGAACGCTTCGCCTGCCGCGTGCTCGGCCAACATCGTTCGACGCAACGTAAGATCGCCAGGACGCCAGATGACGAAGCGGCTCTGACCGCCGACATCATCGCGCTCGCCCTCCAATATGGGCGATATGGCTATCGGCGCATCGCGGCGTTGCTGCACGACGCCGGCTGGTCGGTGAACCTCAAGCGCGTCGAGCGGATCTGGCGGCGGGAGGGGCTGAAGGTCCCAGCAAAGCAGCCCAAGCGAAAGCGACTGTGGCTGAACGACGGATCATGCATTCGGTTACGGCCGGAACATCCGAACCATGTTTGGTCCTACGACTTCGTCGAAGACCGAACACATGACGGACGCAAATATCGCATGTTGAACATCATCGATGAGTTTACGCGTGAATGCCTGGCCATCCGGATCAATCGCAAGCTTAACTCGACGGACGTCATCGACCTGCTGTCCGATCTGTTCATTCTGCGCGGCGTCCCCGGCCATGTGCGATCGGACAATGGCCCCGAGTTCATCGCCAAGGCCGTGCAGGATTGGATAACCGCTGTCGGCGCTGACCTGCCCCTGAAGTTTCATCCAACGGCAATTAGAGTCCCGTTTGTTGATACGCCCGAGGGCGCGGATGGAGCAACAGGCGATCGGCGGAGCTGGTCGGGGTTGCGCAGCCGATCGCCT